>Ga0256405_10000258_pt1 | contig 178008 bp, 154 predicted proteins | sample RumenRJG_02DNA_FD_189096 | JGI IMG/M metagenome (GOLD analysis project Ga0256405, IMG submission 189096) | Bovine rumen microbial communities from Lethbridge, Alberta, Canada - RJG_02 | ecosystem: Host-associated > Mammals > Digestive system > Stomach > Rumen | place: Canada: Alberta... | reverse complement strand
TTTCGTGCTTTGATCCATGACGTTTTACCTCTTTAGACTTACTCGAAAAAACTAACTAGTTTTTTCGGCTAGTCTAAAGTATCTCACATCAAGGCTAACTATCCTAGGCGCGTGATTTTACGTTTACGATTTTTTATCACTTAGAGTAAGTAAAAAATACCGACCTTTCGGAGTATGGAATAATCAGATTCCATTTCTCCTGCAAGGTCGGTTTTTATTTATACTTTATACTAATTAGATTTGGTAACGATTTTCGCTATATCCGTTTCACTGGCGCCAGACGGGATAGTGTAAGTTCCCGTACTAATCTTTCTATCATATCCATTCTTGCACATGAAATCATCAAACTCAGCTGCTGATTCCACTAGACCGGCTTTCTCACAAGCCTTTGCCACTGATAAAGAACTGTCACCGGATTTCACGGTGATTACTGTATCTGTTCCTGTACTACTTGGAGCAGATTCTGTCGCCTTAGACTCTTCTACTGCTTTGGACTCTTCTAACGCCTTAGATTCCTCCGCCGCCTTGGATTCTTCTATTGCTTTAGACTCTTCTACAGCTTTGGATTCATCAATCGCTTGGGACTCTTCTATAATCTCAGATGCAGATGTTTCTGCAACAGTCTCGTTTTCCTCTACCGTAGTCTCTGTCTCTACTTCAGTTTCGGTTGCAACTACAGTAACAGTCTCAGTTGCAAGCTCTGAAGATTCTGCTAAAACAGAGTTGTCCTGCATTACCATACCCAAGTCTTTCGCTCTGGCAATAATCTCTTCATCTGAAATCAGATTTTTCTCCTGGGTATGGGCAATTGCTAAAATAGCAGTTGCAACCAAAATCCCTAGTCCCAGTCCTCTTATGTAATATTTTCGTTTCATATTCCCGTACCCGCATCCTCAAATAAGTCTATGACGAGGCGAACCTCTCCGATACCAAGTCCTAATTCCTTGGCAATGGCCATGTTAGATTTGCCTTTTTTATGAAGTGCGAGAATTTTTTCATTATTATTATCGCCTTCTAAATCTCCGCCAAGTTGTAAATCGATGTTTCCTGCAACTTCTCCCTGAAGGGCACCGGTATTTTTTCTGGAAGCGGTAGACTTTTTCGCAGTTTTCTTTGTGGTCTTTTTCGCCGTGGTTTTAGAAGCGGTTTTCTTAGCAGCAGGCTTTTTCTCATTTGCAAAGTCATCCATCTTGGCATCCAGACTTCTTACGGTTTCTCCCAGGTTTTCTGCTTCCACCAAATCAATCTTCTCTAAATTAGAAGTTCCAAAAGGAGCAAAATCGCTTGTGTTTTCTGCATGATCTACTTCTTCTGCAGCATTCTGTTTTTCCTCTATGTCACGGCTGATATCCACCTGAATATCTTTCGCCTGTTCCACTAAATTCTTTAAAGATTTGTTGGATTCTGCCACAGTATTCTTTACATTCTCATGTTTGTCATTAAGCATGTCATACAGGAATACCACTTCCTCATGATTTTTATGAATGTCCGCCAAAACGGTGTTGGAATACTCTTCTACTGCCATGATTTTTTCATTGGAGATACGTTCCATGGAACGTTCTGCTTTTTCCATGGCATATTGAATGGTCTCTTCCGTAATGCCATCCACTTTACCGCGAACATTTTCAATCTCAGCAAGGGTTACCTTACGAACCTGCTCTTCTAATAGCGCTTTGTTTTCAGCCTGAAGTTCTTCCTGTTTGACAGGAATCACAAAACCAAGGACGCAAAGTGCAGCACCTATGATTAATAAAATGATTTCTAATACAGTCATTTGCTTAAATCTTAATGTCAAAGCCACCGCCCTGCTTTAGGGTGACTTTTCCATCTTTTTCCTTTTCTTCTTTTTTCTTTTTTCGTTCCTGTTCCTGACGGTAATACTCATTATCTCCCTTTTGACTGGCGTCAAACTGGCGATCATAGAACTCTGCATTATCCCGCTCGTGAACGTTATTTGCCTTTTGCTCTGCCTGATTTTTGATTACACCATCACTATTTGCCTGCTGCAATGCAGCTCTGCTTTCTTCATTTTGTCTGATGGATGCATAATCTTGTGTCCTTTGTATTCCCCCGCGTAGTTCAATCAAACTTGCCATGAACTGCTCCTTTCCTGTGGGCTACAAGTCTACAGTGGTTTCATTCGCACATCACCCATTTCACGGACGAAACGGCAATATGAAATCTCACTCTTTACAAACATGGACACATCAGATACGGTAATCTTCGTGCCCGGATAGACTTCACCTTGTACTATAATCACAGGGTCTTCATTTAAATCTATCATATCTTCTAATTCATCCAATCGAAGTTGGATATCATAGTTTTCATCCATTTTTGCTTTTCTGGTAGCTGCCAGATTCTGCATCTGCTGCATCTGTGCCGCATTCATCTCTGCGCCAATGGTTCTCTTTTTAATGAGAGCTGCAAGAACAGGTTCAATTTGTGCTATGGTCTTTTGATTAGCCTGGAGTGTTTTTCTGATTTCAGCCTGTTCTCTTTTCAGCCTAGGATCAATACCTACTTCTACTTCCGTGCTGGCTCCCAGCTTGGAGCCTAATGTTTTCACAGAAATCTTCTTTGATGCAAGTACCTTTCCCCCTGCAATGAACCCCTTTTTACCGGTTACATCGATTTCAGTACCGGCACTAACCTTGGAATTCATGATAGATTCTGTGGATAAATAATCCCCGGCATTTGCTTCACAGTTTTCCAGGAACTTGCTGACGATATGTCCTTTGGCATTTAAAACCCCCTTAGACATACCATTCATACCTCTGGCAATGGTAATATTTCCTTCGCTTTCCAATTCTGCGCCTTCTACCACACCATTTACCTGAATATCTCCGGTCGCTTTTACTTTAAAGCCGCTGGTTACATTTCCATGAATACTGACATTTCCTTCGTATTCAATATTACCGGTGGAAGTGTCTACATTTTCTAATTCTAATACGTTACTTACGAATACTTTTTTGCCATATAAATTCACATGGCCATTTACCAAACTTCGTATTTCCGTTTTTTCTTCATTTATTTCAATGTTCAGCCCGTATTCCAAACGAACTTTTTTCACATCCCTAGGCTTTATCTGTAAGCCACGGATTGTAGTACCGTACTCACCTTGTGTAGCAGGAATCAGTCTTGCAAGCAAATCTCCCTCATTGACATGGTTGATGGCATTCAATTCATGGAAATCCACACTACCGTCTTCTCTGACAGCCGGTTTTGCCTTACGATTTGTATCAAAGAAATACTCGATTCTAGCATCTTCTCCATGAACCGGAGGCTTTCCCTTTGCTACCACGATGTCCTGACAGTATTGTTTGTCTTGAAAGAATGCAGATAACGCCTCTTGGTCTATACCAAAGCAGACATTTTTTGCTTTCAAATCCCCCATAAACTCGGATAATGTGATAGGTTCTGTTCCATCCATACCGGGATAAAAGCGCGCAACCGCAATCATATTATCTTCCGGAATCGTCATAGTATAAGATTCTCGTTCCGGATATATCTGATCCAAATTCAAAAGGACTTCTGTCTCTTTTGTCTGAGAATTTGCTTCTTCAATCCCATCTCCCAGTTTTTTGGCATCATACATGATGTTGTGAAGCATCAAATAGTCCAGGGCTTCCTTTGGCTGTAAAGGCTCTCCGCCCTCCTCTGCCGGATAGATGTGCATATACACTCCGTCCGCTTTTTGTTCCAGTTTAAAATACCCGTTCTGATTCATATATACCCCCAAGCATGACAAAAACTACCATACAACCTGGTAGTTTTGTCGCTTATTTTTATGGTCTATCCGTAAGGATACCCATGTAGCCACCTAGTTTCGTTTTCATCTTCTGCAATGCTTTCGTATGCAGCTGTGAAACACGAGATTCTGATACATCTAACACGGCAGCGATTTCCTTTAGTGTAAGCTCTTCATAATAATAAAACAAGATAACTTGTTTTTCTCTCTCTGTGAGAAGCTCTAAAGAATCCATCAGCATCTGCTTTAACTCGGACTTTTCAAGTACTTCTTCCGGAGTATCAAAAGTATCCGACTTCAATGTATCTCTGGGAACGTCAGAGCCCTGTTCCATGAACTCATTCAGACTCACCACATTGGTGACGTTCATCTGACCCTGCCATTCCATGTATTCATCATCAGAGATCCCGAGGCTTTCAGCTATTTCTGCATCAGTTGCAGTTCTCCCCACTCTGGCCTCGATTTCCTTGATGGCATTTTCCATCTTCTTTTGTTTCTGTCTAACAGTTCTGGGAATCCAATCCATTTTACGGATTTGGTCCAAAATAGCACCTCTTATACGGAGGCTTGCATAGGTTTCAAATTTGACTTCCTTCATCATGTCGAATTTATCGATAGCGTCAATCAAACCGAAAACACCATATCCCACCAAATCATCGTATTCTACCGTGTAACCAAGATACATACTGAGTCTACCCGCCACAAGTTTTACAAGCGGTACATACTCCACAATCAGTTTGTCCTTGAGTTCGGAGGATTTGGTCTTATGATATTCTTCCCACAACTTTCCGCGTTCGGTCTCGTTCATAAATTACCCCTACACTACAGGTCTCCTTGACCTTCAAAATCATCCTCGGTGTTTTCGAAAAGTCCTTCTGCGCCTTCTCCACCTTGGAATTCTAAAGCAGCACCCTCCTGGTCCTGCGTTGCAGCAGCTGCTGCAGTATTCTCACCAGCATCTACTTCTTCTACCGTATGCTGGCCTTCTTTTTCGATTACTTCACCCTCATCTAATGCAAGTTTTGTGTTTTGTTCTTCGATACGATCCAATACAATCTTGAGAATTGTACCGAGAAAATAAAAAATAACCAGCGTAATGAAAACGATAAATAATAATGATTGAATCTCATAATGCATTACCGCTGTCATTATGCTGGCTATTGCACCCGCGAGTAGCATAATCAAAACCGGTAATTCTTTTCGTGTCATGCCTTGTTTACCTTCCTAAATGCTCGTCTCCGGTTTTCCTACTGCCCGAATAATATACTGACCGGTTTCGGGATAAAAAATGACGGTACGTCCATAATTCTTCCCACAGTCTTCAGCGAGGAGTTTAATCCCCATTTGTTTTAATTTTGCTTTGGAAGCTTCTGCATTTCGATCACCAACACTAATCAAATCACAATTCTTTTGGAATGAGAACATCTGGGCTCCACCGGCAATTTTTGCTTCCAGTCGGCTTCTATTTGCACCAGCCGCAACCATTTGGCGCACTAATTCCTCAATTCCTGTATCTGCAAACTTTTCGATGCTTCCGTTATTTTTAATTGCTGTACTATCGGGTAACATGACATGTGCTAATCCACCTACCTTCGTGACCGGATCTCGTATTGCGATTCCGACACAAGATCCAAGTCCCAAAGTAGTCACGCCATCTGGCGCTTTACACACTGCCAAGTCCGCCATACCAACTCGAATAATTTGACTCACAATATTTTACCTTCTGCAGTTACCTGCAGTCCCCTTATACTAATTGATTGTTACGCCATGCCAAGTGCTTTCATAATCTTGTCATAAGAATCAAGATCCGGAACCAGGATGAAATAACCATCAATGTCTAATTCATCAGTAAAGTTTGTTTGAATCATTAAGATTTTATCGCCAAGAGTTGCGAACTCGATTGCAGGAGCACTAAGAATAGCACCAGCCATATCAATCTTGATTTCCGGAACTGATGGAAAAATCTTTAGTTTGGTCAAGTCTGACAATGCGTTAAGATAAGACCCAGTCATAATATTGCCAAGTTCTTTTAAAGCAGAAAGCTCCATCTCGTCGAATTCTTCTTCTTCCGGATGGCCCATACCCATAAGAAGCTGGTTTACCATATGCTTTGCCGCTTTCTTGTGAGACAGGAACATCATACTACCGTTGATGTCTCCTTCTACCAGCAGATAAACACCTGCCATAATAGAATCTTCTCCCCCGAGGAAAAGACCTACCTCTTTGAACTCCATAAGGTCAACTTTTGGAACCTTCATGTCGACCTTCTGCTGTAGCATAGACGCCAGGGCGGTTGTTGCATTTCCCGCCCCGATATTTCCGATTTCTTTCAGTACATCCATGTACTCGCTTGTCATATCATTAAAGGTAAAGCCTGACATTGGTAACCTCCTTTAGTTATCTGCTACTACGGCATTTAGATCAAGAAGGGATACCAGTCTGTCCTGATACTTTGCGATACCGCAAAGGAAATGATTCTTCTCTTCTTTATCATAGGAAACCTTGTCTACGTTCTCTGCAGGTACTGTTAAAACTTCACGCACTTCATCTACGATAAGTCCAACCATACCCTGCTGGTCTAACTTGATAATAATTATTCGAGTATTTTTTGTGTCCTCGATTTCTTCGAGGCCCATTTTCAGTCGTACACTCATAATCGGGATCACTTCACCACGAAGGTTAATGACACCACGAATATAAGGCGCTACCTTTGGTACTCTGGTAGGATGCTGTGTACGAACAATGTTATCTACATATTTGATGTCGATACCATACTGCTCAGATCCAATTCGGATGATGACATACTGTATGGAATCACCAGTGTTTTGTTGTTTCTCTTCTCCCATTTTACGTACCTCCAATTAAATCAGGGCATTTGCATCCAGGATCAAAGCAACTTCGCCATCACCAAGGATTGTAGCACCACTAATCATCTTGCTCTGCTTAATAAACTTGCCAAGGGACTTAATAACGATTTCCTGCTGTCCAATCAGTTCATCGATTACAAGACCTGCTAACTGATCGCCTTTTTTCGCAATCGCTACGATTAAGTCATCATCCGGTCCCTTTGTGGATTCGATATCCAATACTTTGTTCAATCGAACAAGCGGGATAACGTTACCACGAATATGAATTACTTCTTTGGACTGTACGTATTTGATTTCCTTCGGAGAGATGTTCTCAATTGTAGTAATGGAGTTCAAAGAAATTGCATATTTCTCGCCACCTACAACTACCATCAAAGCCTGAATAATAGCCAAGGTCAGCGGCAATCTGATAATCCATGTACTACCTTCGCCAAGTTTGGAACGAACTTCTACTTCACCGCTAAGGGACTCGATTTTGGACTTAACAACGTCAAGGCCTACACCACGTCCGGATACGTCAGTAACAACTTTGGCGGTAGAGAAACTTGGTAAGAACAGTAACTGAATGATTTCCTTCTCGGTCATCTGCTCAGCTTGTTCTGGTGTGATTGTACCACGCTCAATTGCTTTACTCTTAACAGCTTCAGCGTCGATACCATTACCATCATCTCTAACTTCGATAACTACGTTGTTACCATCCTGATATGCATCCAGGAAAATAGAACCTGTTTCCGGCTTACCTCTTTCTTTACGAACTTCAGCGGATTCCAAACCATGGTCAGCTGCATTTCGTAACAAGTGCATCAAAGGATCACCGATTTCATCTACTACAGTACGGTCAAGTTCTGTCTCTTCACCAGTGATGTATAATTCCATTTTCTTGCCAAGTTTCTTCTGTAAATCACGAATCATACGAGGGAACTTGGTTGTAACGGATTCGATAGGAACCATTCGAACCTTCATAACAGATTCATGAAGGGAAGTGGTTACATTCTCTAAGTATTCAATATGTTCGTTAACGCCGGCTTTTTCACCATCTGTATTGCTTGCAGAAACCAAAGAGTTCTTTGCAATAATTAGCTCGGATACCAGGTTCATCAAAACATCCAGTTTTTCGATATCGACTCTGACTGTTCTGTTTACGATTGGTTTGGAAACTGCCGGTTTCTTGTCTCCGCCTGCTGCGTTTGCCGCCGGTTTTGCTGCCGCCGGTTTTGCTGCCGCCGGTGCTGCAACTGCAGGTTTTGTTTCTTCTTTCTTTTCTTCCTTTGGAGCTTCCTGCGGTGCAGTCTCATCTGCGCCACTGCTGCTCTTCAACATAGAAGCCGGGTTCTCAATTTCGCCGCCTTCAGCGCCTTCGATTTCAGATACCGCTTTCACGCCATCCAAAACTTCCTGTAAGCTTCTTTCTGTAATACAAATAATGCTGAAGTTGAATTCGAATTTTTCGTCTTCGATATCCTGTGCAGAAGGATTAGAAACTAAAATCTCACCTGCTTCTTCAATGCTCTTAAATACAAGGAACGCTCTGGCTGCCTTCAAAATACAGGACTCCTGTACTTTTACAGTAAGACCAAATACATTCTTACCCTGATTCTTTGCTTCCTGTAATACGGCTACCTCAGAATCATCCAGTTTAATGGCTTTCCAGTTCTGAGTAGGATCACCCGAATCACCGGCTGCATCTCCTGCTGGAGCTGCTTCGCCTTCGGCAGGGGCTGCAGCCTCTGCTGGCTGTCCGCCTTCTGCAGGAGCAGCGTCACCACCACCATTTAAGCAATCATTCAGTAGTTTGATGATAGCTGCATTATCATTTGTACCTTCGTCAGATGTCTCCTGAATGGTGTTTACATATTCTTCCAATGCATCCAAGCACTGGAATAAAATATCAACCATGTTCGGCTGAATTTTGATTGTACCATTACGTACTTCGGAGAAAACATTTTCCATATCATGGGTCAGGTTCTGCATTCTCTTATAACCCATGGTACCAGCCATACCCTTCAGGGAGTGTGCTGCACGGAAAATTTCATTCACCGTGTCCATATCATCCGGATTCTGCTCCAGATTCATAATTTGTGTGTTTAGATTTTGTAAATGTTCCCTTGACTCGTCAAGGAAGATCTCTAGGTATTGACTTACATCCATTTTACTTCAACCCCACATTCATGATAATTTCCTGTGCGATGTTGTCGAGATCCACCACCTGATCAGACAGGCCGGCATTTACGATGCTTCTCGGCATACCATACACTGCGCAGGAAGACTCCTGTTGCGCTATTACATGTACTTTCTTGTGTTTCTTGAGATTTACGATACCCTCGGTACCATCCATGCCCATACCGGTCATCACCACACAAACAACCTCATCATAAGGGCTGTCGGCCAAACTTTCGTACATGTAGTTCGCACAAGGCCTAACGCCTTCTCTGTTTGGCTCAGAGGTGTAATGAATCACAGTTTTTCCCATTTTGGTAACAGCATTCATGTGTGCACCGCCTTTGGCGATATACACATGTCCTTTTTCTAGGGCTTCTCCTTCCACAGCTTCCGTTACGGTAACTTCGCTGAGGGAATTTAGTCTCTCTGCCAAAGACTTGGTGAATCCTACAGGCATATGTTGTACCAAAAGAACCGGGCAATCCAGGTCCTTAGGTAATCGCGGTATGACAGATTGTAAAGCTTTTGGTCCTCCTGTTGAGCTTGCAATTGCAAGTATCTTGGATCCTGTGCCTGTCTTATGCTTGCCGACCAGCTGAACCAACTTTCGATCATCACGTAGCTTATTCATGTCGAAAGGAGCTTCAAAGACAGGCTCTCTGCTGTCTGCAGCAGCAGCTAGGACTCGTAAGAACTCTTCAGAGAAGGTGTTTTCCTTACAATCGATGGCGTTATCCGGTTTATGAACAAAATCAAGTGCGCCCAGATCCAATGCGTCCATCGTCACTTTAGCGCCTTGAGATGTTAACGTACTTGCCATTATGACTTTGGCTGGAATTTTGCGTTTTCTAAGCTCTTCTAATAATTCCAAGCCATTCATGACCGGCATGTTCACGTCCAGAACAACTGCGTCATACTTTTTTCTCATGAGTAAATCTAAGGCTACCTGACCGTTATTTGCCTTATCAGCCACCTCAAATCTACCATCTGACGAAATTATATCACACAATACTCTTCTCATGAGTGCAGAGTCATCTACTACTAAAATCTTTTTCATTTTTTTAATTCCCCTTTTCTAAAAATTTTATTTTTAACGACCTGCTTATGTTATTTTCTACGTCCTGCTTCGTTTCTTCGTTGTTTTCGCTCTTCCTCAAAGATATATTTGATGATTTCCTCTCTTACGTCTACATCTACATTGACATACTGAACTCGGTGTTCGAATACCCCAGGTCTGTTTTCGGACTCTTCTACGGAAAGAATCTTGCCAACCAGCTGATATTCTCTCGGTTCTCCTTGTACCATCAACTTGTAGTTGCAATAAATCAAACTATCTACGTCATACTTATAGTTTGCCATAAAACGAAGGCCGCCGCCACTAATATCTACTATAACGCTACGTTTTACCGGAAGTCCCGGTACCAGATAAACTTCTTGTCTATCTACAGCTCGAATTTCCTCCGGCTCTAACATACGAGAACTCATCTCTAAAGCACAACTGAATCTATAGTATTCACGGCGCTGGAACTTACGAAGATTACTGGTTAGTTCCATGACCAGAATATATACATTATTGCTCTTATAGCGATCTAACACTCTGGCAAAGCACTGATACAATCCATTGTCTGTGACAAAGCATAGGTCATATTCGCCGTCCACCGGCAAGAGAATCAGTTTCTGCTGCTCTATTGGCATCAGTATTTCCAACTGATCTTCGCTTAACACGTCAAATACTTTGGTGCGATATAGTTTTTTGTATGTTTCGTCCCCTTCTTCCGATTTCCTTGTGGACTGTAAATCCACAAACTGTCCTGCTTTTATGATGTCGGATAACATGGTAGTCCTCCCCAATTATTGTTTCTTTCCTGTGACGATGTGTGAGAAGAATGCTGCCATACCCCTCTTTGGAATGGTTTGTGCCACTTCTTTATTCATCAGTCTTTGTGCGATACGGTCATAAGCCACCGCAGCCGGCGAATTCGGTGCTTGAATGGAAACAGGCATTTGTTGCATCACCGCTCTGGCCAATTGATTATCCTGCGGCACGGATCCCAAATAGCTAATTGGAATCTTCAAATATCTGCTTACCACTGCATTTAATTTTGTATAAAGATTCTTACCTTCTTCGTCAGAATCTACTCGATTGCTGATTACCTTAATCTGGGTTTTATCTTTGGCAAATCGATCATGTCTGCTCAGTGCCTTAAGCAAAGAATAGGAGTCTGTAATACTGGTAGGCTCCGGAGTCGTCACAAGCAGGATCTCGCCGCTGGCCACCAAAAACTCCAGTACAGCATCGGAAATACCTGCGCCGGTATCTACAATAATGATATCTGCAATTGCATCTAACTCAGCCAGATTTTGAATAATATATACCAAATAATCACGGCTTAGATTAGACATACCGGCAATACCGGATCCCCCGGATATAAATCCAACTTCTTCCGGCCCCCAGGTGATAATATCTTTGATATTCTTTCCCTGGTAAATCAAATCGCATAGATTATACTTTGGAACTGCCCCAAACATAATCTCAATATTTGCCAGTCCGAAATCCGCATCCAGAATAATCACTCGCTGTCCCATTCGTTTGAATTGAATAGCCAGGTTGATGGCTGTATTGGATTTGCCGACACCACCCTTACCACTGGTCACCGTAATAACTCTGGCAAGAGACCGCTTGATGTCTTTTGCCTTAATAATATTGCGTAACTGTTCTGCCTGATCCACTAGTTCTTACCTCCAAGCAAAAGTTTAACTACTTTTTGCGGATTAAACTCTTCCAAGTCTCCCGGCACATTCTGTCCATTTGTGATATAGCAAAGGCTGGCGCCGGTATATAGTTTCAAGTTCAAAAGGCATCCAAGAGCACTGGTCTCGTCCAGTTTCGTGAAAATCAGTTTGAACTGTGTCATCTTTTTATAGGTATCTGCAATTTCCAGTAAATCTCTGTACTTCGTATTGGCAGATAAAACCAGGAAAACTTCCTTCTCGTATTCTTCCCCTACAGAACTTAAAAATCCTTCTGTCAGTTCTTTCTGCTCTGCATTCTTTTGGGAATGGCCTGCCGTATCCACGAGAATATAGTCAAACGCACGGAAATCTTCCAGCGCTTTTTCCATTTCCTCTTCTGAGTAAATAATCCGGAAAGGCACGCTGAGAATATTGGCATAGGTGCGTAATTGTTCAGCAGCAGCAATACGGTATGTATCTGTCGTTAAAAGCGCTACTTTCTTTTCTTCATTCAAGCTAAAACGGCTTGCAAGTTTTGCAATAGTAGTGGTTTTACCCACACCGGTAGGTCCAACAAAAAATACAACTTTGGGATTCTTGGTGGCGGGCTTAATGGGCTCCGCTTTCCCAAACTTCAAAATCATACGCTGATATACATCAGCAAGAGCGGTATCAAAGGGTACTCCGGGCTTGCTGCTTTCGGACATCTCTTCGATGATTTGGTCGATATACTTGCTGTCCATTTCACTATCCGTCATAGTTTGGCGCAATAGCTTAATGAACTGCTCCATTTCCTGTTCTTTCTTTTCTTGCTTTTTCTCAGTTTCTTTGATAGCCTCGTCTGAGTTTACTTCCTCTACACGCACTTCTAATTTCTGAGATAGCATAGATTGCAAATTATCTAATTTATGAGAAAGGCTCTCTTCCTCTTCTTTGACTTTTTCAAGTTCCTCCGTTTTCTTTGCTTCCAGTTTTTCTTTATCTTCCGCAATTTTAGCCACCTTGGCTACTTGTTCAAAAGTCTCTTTGATATCTTTCTCCGGAAGGGTATGTTTTGCCCCATAATTCTCGTTTTCTTCTTTTGCCACCGTTACTTCAATCATAGGTGCATGAAGGAAAGAGAAAAATCCCTTTTTCTTGGCATTCCTGGTGCTCATAATCACCACATTTTCGCCGAGTTCCGCTTTGGCTGCCCCGATTGCTTCCTCTTCAGTTTTGCCTGTGAATTTCTTAATAATCATGGATTATCAGTACTCCTTATGCAGTAATCATTCCCACGGATTGAAGTTCCACATTGGATTCAATTTCATTGTAAGACACCACAATCAAATCCTTTTTATACTCTTCCGTCATGCGCTTAAAGTAAGCACGAACAATAGGGCTGGTAACCACGATTGGGTTGCGTCCCATTTGTTCTAGTTTTTCGGTTTCCCTCATTACAGAATCCATTATTTCCTTTGTTCTTGCAGGGTCTAAGGTAAGGTAAGCACCCTGTTCTGTCTGTTTCACAGACGCCATAATCTCCTGCTCGATTTGCGGATCTAACGTAACCACACTGGTGGTATCGTTCGGCGTGAAGAATTTGGTAGAAATCGCTCTCTTCAAAGCTTGCCTTACGTATTCCGTCAAAATATCCGTATCTCTTGTGGTAGTTGCATAATCTGCCAAAGTCTCCAGAATCGTCAAAAGATCTCGAATAGAAATACCTTCGTTTAACAGATTCTGCAATACCTTTTGAATATCGCCAAGGCCAAGAAGCTTTGGAACAAGCTCATCAATCAGAGCCGGGTTAGAATCTTTCAAATTATTAATCAGATTCTGTACATCCTGTCTGGTAAGCAATTCTGCAATGTGTTCACGAATCACTTCCGTCAAATGAGTGGCAATAATAGAAGGTGGATCTACTACGGTATAACCTAAGCTCTCCGCCCTTTCACGTTGACTTTCCGTAATCCAGATAGCAGGTAAATGGAAGGAAGGTTCGAAAGTAGGAATACCTGCAATTTCTTCTTCCACATAGCCGGGATTCATGGCCATATAGTGATCGAAAAGGATTTCACCTTCGCTTACCTGTATACCTTTTATTTTAATAATATACTGATTGGGATTCAACTGAATATTGTCTCGCAAACGGATAATAGGCACCACTGTACCTAGCTCCAGTGCCACCTGTCTACGAATCATTACCACACGATCCAAAAGGTCACCACCCTGGTTTACATCTGCCAGAGGGATAATACCATATCCAAATTCCAATTCAATAGGATCCACTTGCAACAGGGAATTAACATTTTCCGGTTGTCTAATCTCTTCTGCCGCTACTTCTTCCTGATCCACTTCATTTTCTATCTTGGCAGTCTCAATGGTGCTTTCCATATTACGACCTACCAAAATAAAGGTTACGCCAAAGGCTACAAAGACCAAGGTATTAAGCGGTGTGGCGATACCAAGAACAATCATGGCACCACCAACCATATATAACGCTCTGGGAATACCGAATAACTGACTGATTAAGACCACGCCAAAATCAGCATCTTTACTTCCTTTTGTAACCAAAATACCGGTGGATAAAGAAATCAAAAGGGATGGGATCTGAGAAACCAAACCATCACCAATTGTCAGCACGGTATAGGTATTCATAGCCGTGGTGGCATCCAGACCTCTAAATACCACGCCCATAACGATACCACCAATCAGGTTGATGAAAGTGATAATCAGGCCGGCAATGGCATCTCCCTTAACGTACTTCACGGCACCATCCATGGAGCCGAAGAAGCTGGATTCCTGCTGAATCTTTTCACGTCTGTGTTTTGCTTCTTCGTCGGTAATAGCTCCGGTATTTAAATCCGCATCGATGGCCATCTGTTTACCGGGCATGGCATCCAGGGTGAAACGTGCTGTTACTTCAGCAACACGTTCCGAACCTTTGTTGATAACGGCAAACTGGATGATAATCAAAATAACGAAAATGATAATACCGACAACAAGGTTATTTCCGCCAACGTAACTACCAAAGGTCCTAACTACGTTACCTGGATCACCGGTAGTCAAAATAAGCTTCGTGGAGGACACGTTCAGTGCAATTCTAAAAATGGTTGTGAACAGCAAAAGGGTCGGGAAGAAAGACATATCCAGAACTTCTTTGCTGAACATAACAGTAAATAACACCAAAAATGCCACTGCCATATTAAAGGCAAGCAAAACGTCAAGGAGCCAGTTGGGAATACTGATGATGAACATGGCAAATGCTGCAAGAATATATAATGCAACTGCCACATTGGGGCCTATTCTTCTAAGTGTCATGTTCTCATCTCCTCTCCTTGTAATGTACCCATTTGGGTCTTCCGGTCATTTCTAAGCTGATTTATCTGCCTTGCAAATGATATACATATGCAAGAACTTCTGCCACTGCCTGATAAAGTTCCGGTGGAACTTCTGCATCGATATCCACGTTTGCATAAAGCATACGGGCCAGCGGCTTGTTTTCTACAATTTCAATTTTATTTTCTCTGGCAATTTCCTTGATTCTCTGCGCCAGATAATCTGCACCTTTTGCAAGAACTACAGGTGCTTCATTCACATCCGGATCATATTTGATGGCAACCGCATAGTGCGTCGGGTTTGTGATGACGACATCTGCTTCCGGAAGTCTTTGCATCATACGACGTCTGCTTGCTTCCTGCATACGCTGCCTTTGCTTTCCTTTGATTTCCGGATTACCTTCCTGATCCTTCATCTCATCTTTGACTTCCTGCTTGGTCATCTTCATATCATTGGCAAATTTTCTCTTTTGATAAATGAAGTCCCCAAGTGCAATCAGCATATATACGATTGCAATACGCATTCCCAAATCCACTACAACCTGACCGATTAACAGGATGGCTTGGGTTACTGGCATATCCAATAGGACAAAAAATATGCGATGTTGATTTTTTAAATAGGAATAACTCACAATGGCAATCAGTAAAATCTTCGCAATGGATTTTACCAGTTCTGCCACAGAGTTAATGGAAAAAATTCTCTTAAATCCACTAATGGGACTGAGCTTGTTAGGTTTCGGTTGCAGCGGCTTTCCTGTGGGATGCCAACCAACCTGCAGCAAATCCGATAGAAACGCGACTAAAAAGCCAACCAGTAATACCGGTGCCATAATGAGCAGTGCCCGAATCATCATAAGCAAAAACAAATGATGAAAATTGGACTCCGGCACTTTATTTCCGGCACTTTGCACCATATCCGGAATACGATTGTATACGCCGGCAAAGAGTTCTCCCAGTCTGTTGCCGATCCAGGCTAAAAAAATCTTTAAAACAACAAACAAAGCAAGCAACGTAAGTCCATTGCCGATTTCTTTGCTTTTGGCTACCTTGCCTTCTTTTCTCGCATCATTCAGTTTTTTCGGAGTAGCATCTTCTGTTTTCTCGCCACCCGGTCCATCTGCGAAGAACTGCAGGCGTAATTCTATCATGACATCATAGCCTCTACAAAACTAACGGTGATTTTTTTTACTTCCGTAAATACCAAATCGGACATGGCTGGAATCAAATAAATCGTAAACATCACCACGAAAAGGCCGGCAAACACTTTCAATTGCAATCCCACAGCAAACATATTCATCTGTGGAGAAACCTTGGCCATAATACCAAGTACTACATCCAACAATAAAATGGCCGCAAACACCGGCAAGCTGATTTGAAAGCCGATTTTCACGTATTCGCTTAAAAAGCCCACCATGGCATTCAAAAGCTTATCGCCGTGAAATACTGCACCATTTACCGGAATCAAAGTATAGGACTCTGCCAAAGCACCAATGATATACTCATACATACCAGTAATAATCATAATCAGCAAAAACATGTACTGATAAATACTACCGGTAATGGTGGTTTGGCTTCTGGTAGCCGGATCCAGGTTCGATACCATGGAAAATCCCACTTCCATATCTGCAATGGTACCTGCCAGAGAGACGATGGACATACACATGCTTACTCCAAGACCTAATAAAATCCCCGTAGCAAACTCTTTCGTCACGATAAGAGCATATTGAAGCACCGTATGATACACAATCTCCTCATGGGGCATCATGACCCCGTACAAGAGAATCGTTAAAAACAAGGATAGCCCGGCTCTCACCCTTCTGGGTACAGCATTCATGCTGAAAAAGGGAATCACAAACACGAAAGATGTAATCCTGACAAAAATCAGCAAAAAATATTCTAAATCGGAATAGGTAAAATCAAAATGTACCATGGCTAATGAAGATATCTCGTAAAATCAGACCAAAGGTCTATCATAAACTGGGACATATTATTCATCATCCAATGTCCGGCAAGCATCAAAGTAACAAATATAGCCAACACTTTTGGCACAAAAGTAAGGGTCTGTTCCTGGATGGAAGTGACTGTCTGAAAAATACTGATAATCAAACCTACTGCCAATGATATGAGTAACGTAGGTGCTGCTGTTTTAATAATGGTATAAAGGCATTGATTTGCAATACCTACAACGTCATCGACTGTCATCTTCTACTCCTTCCCTAATAAAACGTCTTTACTAAATTACCAATTACCAGATTCCAACCATCTGCAAGTACAAACAGCAGAATCTTAAATGGCATGGAAATTGCCGTAGGCGGTAACATCATCATACCCATAGCCATCAGGGTGGATGCTACAACCATATCAATTACCAAAAATGGAATATAAATAATAAAACCGATTATAAAAGCGGTACGTAATTCACTAATCATAAAAGCAGGAATTAAGATAGACGTAGGAATCGTACTTAGCTGTCCATCCCATTCTGTCCTGCTGATATCCATAAACAGTTCCACATCCTTTTTCTCTGTTTGTGGATACATAAACTCCCTCAAAGGTTCTACCCCCTGAGTAAGCGCCTCTGCCTGACTTAATTGTCCGTTTTCAAACGGTACAATAGTCTCCGTATAAATTCTTGAAAATGTCGGGCTCATAATAAAAAATGTGAGAATGAGAGACATGGCTATCAAGATTTGATTAGGCGGCGCCGTCTGTGTACCCAGTGCCGTTCGAGTGAAATGAAGAACTATGAGGCACCTCGTAAAAGAGGTCATCATAATAAGGATCAGTGGAGCAACGGCAATGGCTGTCAGCGTCAAGAGAATACGCAGGGAACCGGCCAGTGTGCCATTATTACTGCTATATGTCACCGTAACGGTGTTGGCAATATTCAATTCGGATAAGTCTTCGCCGGTACCTGCAGAGCCTGGCTCCTGTATATAGGTGGCATCATCTCTTGTTCCATTGGGATTTCCCCGATTATCAGAACTAGGTGCCACTCGTTCCGTCTGAGCAGCGTGAACTTCCAAATGATTGCACATAAACAATATGCCCACCGATAACAGTAGGCATATAATTGAAATCCATTTAGTTTTTCGTGTCATATTCATCATGGGATTTATGACTCTCCCCTGTTGTCTTCTTTCTCTTCCAGCTGAGACTTCTGTTTCTTAAGTAATGTCCCAAAGGAATAGGCACTTCCGTGTGAAATCGGCTGTATAACAGCCTCTTCATCCACTTCGCAAAGAAAAGAAACTGTATCTTTGCAGGTGGCAACTGCTATGGTTTTGTCTGCCACTCTAATGATTTGCACAAATTTACCCGGTGCAATCTGAGTGCTTTCAAGCACATTCACATTGGTGCCCTTTGTTTTGCCACGCTGGTAATCACCAATCCACTTAGAAGTGAAAACAGTCAATACCAGCACAGCAATAAAGATAACCAGCACAGTAACGAACTGTGCTATTTCGTTCACTGTAGAAGTGGAAGCAAGTAGCATTAGCCCACTACTTTCTTAACAGCTTCCAATACACGATCGGCCTGGAATGGTTTTACAATGAAGTCCTTAGCGCCAGACTGAATTGCTTCAATAACCATGGCCTGCTGACCCATAGCGGAGCACATAATAACTGTTGCGGAAGGATCGCCTTCTTTGATTTTCTTAAGAGCCTGGATACCATCCATCTCTGGCATTGTGATGTCCAGAAGAACAAGATCCGGTTTCAACTCATTGTACTTTTCAACGGCTTTTGCTCCATTTTCTGCTTCGCCTGCAACATTGTAGCCGTTCTTGGTTAAAATGTCGCGAATCATCATTCTCATGAAAGCTGCATCATCACAAATCAAAATATTCTTAGCCATTCTTTTCCTCCATACTGGCGCTTTTAGATTTTCTTTTCAGAACAGCGCCGCGTCATTCCCCTTTATAGGTTACTATTATACATTATTTTATGATATCCGTCACTCTTACACCAAAACTTTCTTCGATTACTACTACCTCACCCTTGGCTACGAGCTTACCATTTACCAGAACATCCACCGGTTCACCGGCGATTTTTTCCAGTTCAATAATGGTACCGGGCGTAAAATCGAGAATTTCTGATATAAGTTTTTTGGTTCTGCCAAGTTCGACAGTAACCTCCAACGGTACATCCATAATCAAGCCGATATTTGCTTGCTCCCCGCCTCCGGCATAAGTACCGGAAAAGTTTTGGAACTGAGCCGGCTGAATATTCATATTCGGCATCGGCTGCATCATCGGCATTCCCATCTGGGGTTGCATCATTGGCATTCCCATCTGAGGCTGCATCATCGGCATTCCCTGCATTCCCTGCATCTGTGACATATCCATCTGTGGCATGCCCATCTGAGGCTGCATACCCATGTCCGGCATAGGTGCGGCAGCTGGCGCAGGAGTCGGAGCTTCTGGTGCCGGAGCAGGTGCCGGTTCCGGAGCAGGTTCTGAACCGCTATCCGGTCCCATCATGGTCTCTAAGAACTTCTCGGAGAGGAACTTAGCAAAATCGATGGGATATAACTGCATCAACGTCGAATCAACCAGATCGTCGTCGATTTGCATACGGAATGTAATTTTAGCAAAAGCTCCGCCAAGGAAAGGAGCGATCTCGCTTCCGTCTGTGACAGCGGATAAATCCACTGAACTAGCTTCCGGCGGGCTAATATCGATCAGCTTGCCAAGCATGGTGGACAGAGATGTGGCACTTGCACCCATCATCTGGTTCATTGCTTCAGAAATCGCACTAAGGTGCAGTTCTCCAAGCTCACCGTCTGTATTTGTACCATCACCGCCCATCATTAAGTCGGTGATGACCTTTACATCGCTTTCTTTGAGGACAAGGATGTTATTTCCATCCAAGCCTGCGGTGTATTTAATCTGTACGAAGATTGCCGGTTTTTCGTAATCTTCCAGTACATTTTCCCAAGTTGCCAGTGAAACCACCGGCGTTGTAATATTTACCTTTCTGTTAACAAGGGAAAACAGCGTTGTTGCAGCAGATCCCATGCAGATGTTACCTACTTCACCAATAGCGTCTTTCTCCACATCTGATAAAGATGCTTCGTCAGCGCCGGTGGCTTCAGCCGGTTTGAAATTCTCATCTACCTGTGGTCCTTTGGCAGCTTGTTCTGCGGCTTCGGCAGCAGCTTCATTAATGTCTATCTCGCCACTGTCTATACCGTTAAGCAGGGCGTTTATCTCGTCCTGTGACAGCATTCCATCCACGCTTTCATCCCTCCTCTCCCAGTATTGATGTAACTCTTACTGCGTATTTATCCTTACTGGAACCGGGAACTGCCATGAATTTCTTCAAGTTGCCGACATAAACTGCAAGTTCGTTGTCGACCCGATTATCCAGTCTGATGACATCTCCTGTCTGCAAAGAAGTAAAATCCCCTACCGAGATTGAACTCTTGCCGAGTACTGCCCTGATTGGAACCTGTACTCTCTTAATCATCGCTTCGATATATGCTTCATAATCCTCATCGGAACTATCTTGAATTGTGGAGAACCAGAACTTCGTATTCAACTTATCCATGATATTCTCAAGGGTAAAGTACGGAAGACAAATGTTCATAAGTCCCTCTACATCACCTACCTTGATGTTCAAGGTTACGATGGCGATCATTTCGCTCGGTGCGATAATCTGTGCGAACTGAGGGTTTGTCTCAATTCGGTCCAGTGTCGGATTGATATCCAACACGTTTTTCCATGGTTCTCTAAGTAGTTGCATACAGATAACCATGATTCTCTCCAACAGAGTCAGCTCGATTTCTGAGAAATCTCTGCTTTTCTCCAGTGGAAGACCCTTACCACCCAACATTCTATCTATCATGGAAAAACCTAAATTGGGTGATAACTCCATTATAATATTTCCAGTCAAAGGTTGAAAGTTAATAATTGATAAAATAACCGGATTCGATAAGGCATTGGAAAATTCCGAAAAGGTAACCGTCTCGGAACTGTTTACGGAAACCTGTACATTCTTTCGTAAGTATACAGGTAAGTTCGTGGAAAGAAGTCGTCCGTAATGTTCGAAGATAATTTCCAATGTTCGTAAATGCTCTTTTGAGAACTTCGCAGGTCTCTTGAAGTCATAGTCTTTTACTTGTTTTTCTGCTGAGTCCTTAATCTGATCGGCGTCGATTTCACCGGTACTTAGTGCGGCCAGCAGATTATCAATCTCGTCCTGGGATAAAACCTCGCCCATCAGGCTCACCTCCCTTATTGTGGAATATTGGAGGCTTTATGCGTAAACAAGATCTCTGAAGGATGCTTTATAAATCACGGTAGAATTCAGTAATTTCTGAACTGCCTGTAAAACTTCCTCTTGAACTGTTTCCGGTGAAGCTTGAATTTCTTCCAAGGTATGTGCCTGCACAACGGATATGATTTCAGATCGAAGTAAGGATTCTCTGTCTGCCAAGGTAGCACCGATTGCTTCATAATCATCATGTTTGGAATTCACAGAGAAGGTAACTGCCACCTGTAAATAATGCTGTTTTCCATCCTCTCCCATCTTCAGTGGAATGTTCATGGTGCCTTCTTTTGGAATATCTACAGAAATGGTATCCGTCAAAGATACTTCCTCATCGGCTCCTTCTGCTTCTTTTGTACTAGCCAGTTCCAAATCTACCATTTCAGCTATTTTTGTAACCACAGCTGCTGTTTTTTTATTGGTACTGGTGACGCTGAACATTGTGATTGCTGAGATTACCATATTCACCACTAATAAGGCCAGTATGATAATCGATATCAAGTTCTTTTTCATAGTCTATCCTCGTGTTTATTCCCCCGGGTTTACAACAGACTCTTGTACCTGAGAGTTGTCTTCTGTCTCTTGTCCCGTAGTTTCTGTCTGGAGAGTCTCCTCCGAAGCTGCAGTTTCAGACTGTATTGCCTCTCCGTCTTGTGCCTCTTCCGGACTTGGTACTGCTTCATTGCTTTGGGTGGATGCAGAACCATCAAATGAGCTGGACAATTGGTTGTAGATGCGAATCTCTACACGTCTGTTCATCGCTCTGCCTTCCGGCGTATTATTATCTGCCACAGGAACATACTCACCACGTCCTGCATGTTTTACATTCATCGGGTCTAACGCCGTAGTGCTGATTAAATAATGAAAGACGGATAGTGCCCTGGCACTACTAAGTTCATCATTTCCCGGGAACTTCGTCGTATGAATCGGCACATTATCTGTATGTCCCTCTATCTCTATAGTACCGGTTGAGTATCTCTCTAAAACTACCCCAATACGATCCAGTACATTGTAGGATTCTTCTTTTAAATCCGCGGATCCGGAATTAAATAGCAGGGATCCACGCATGGTAAGCTGCACATACTGTGCGGTCACATCCATGGAAACATCATTTTTCAGATTCAGTTCTTCCATGGCTTCTTCTATTTTTTCTGCCAGGTCCTCGGATTGCTTCATGCCCTCCTCTTCCATGGCACTTTCTAACTGTTCTTCTTCCTGTTCCTTATTGTCTTCATTTGGATCTTCGATAGACATATATCCGGTATTATTGATATAGTCATCCAAATCATTCAGCTGGCTGATACCATTGCCAATCAGATTACCTTCGCCAATGGCAATATCGCCGGAAGTAAAAATACTGAATGTCTTTGAAAAAGATGCCGCAATCTGCTCGAACTTTTTCGCATCTACTGTAGACATAGAGAACAAAAGCACGAAGAAACACAATAGCAAGTTCATGAGGTCGGAGAAGGTAGCCATCCAAGCCGGTGCGCCTTTTGGCGCCTCTTCTTGTTTTTTCTTAGCCATTTGCTTCCTCTCCTTCATCCGTTCCGATGCCGGTTCTGTCCTTAGGTGCTAAGAAGGATTTCAGTTTTTCTTCAATAACACGTGGGTTCTCACCAGCCTGAATGGATAAAAGACCTTCAATCATAATCTCGCGGAGTACAACTTCCGCATCATTATTCACTTTCAATTTTGTGGCAACCGGCGTGCAAAGCCAGTTAGCAAGTACAGAACCGTACATGGTGGTCAAAAGGGCAACCGCCATAGCAGGTCCAATCGCACTAGGATCACTCAAGTTCTGAAGCATGTTAACCAAACCAATCAGAGTACCGATCATACCCCAGGCAGGACCGTTGGCACCCAAAGCCTCCCAAAATCCGATATTGGCTTTGTGTCTGGTCTCCATACTGGATAATTCTGTCTCAAGGATGGCACGTACAAGTTCAGGGTCAGTACCATCGACAACAAGAAGGATGCCTTTTTTTAGGAAGGCATCGTCTATATTACCTGCTGCTTCTTCCAAAGAAAGCAGACCTTCTTTTCTGGCCACGTTGGAAAGATTGATAATGCTACCAATCATCTCCTGAATATTGAAATTCGGTTTTTTGATGGCTAAAGTAACGGACTTCAAACCACCAATGAAATCCGGTATTGAACTCTGCGCAAGCATGCACATCAACGCTCCACCAAACGTAATCTGAGCGGATGGCAAATCAATAAAGTTACCGATTGCGGAAAAACCAATGGCGATAACCATCAGCGCAAAGGCTACTACCAGACCAATCAGAGTCGCTATATCCACGATCTATCACCTAGTTCCTTTTAGTAGTTTCTATCGTAAGGGCATACTTCTACTAACATAAAACACCTTACGAAACAATTTTACAAAATTTTAGGTGCCTTGTCTACTTACATTTCCCCTATTCCTGCTAAATTTTTCATAAATTTCATAAATTGTTTTTCGCATTGCGACAAATCTGTAAAACCATGCATAAAACCTACAAAAAATTTATTTCAGATGAAATAAAAAAGATACAGAAAACCAGGTAAGTTTTCCTTACCTGGTTTAGTTTGACAGTTATATGTTTGTAGCTTTAGCAAAGAGGCACTCTCTTATTATCTCTTCAAGTTTACAAGTTCTTCCAACATCGTATCGGATACTGTAATGATACGGCTGTTTGCCTGGAAACCACGCTGGGTTACAATCATAGTGGTAAGCTCATTGGATAAGTCTACGTTGGACATTTCCAATTCACCTGTGGTGAAGTAACCACCATCTGCTGTTACGTCTACACCGATACCATCGAACGTTCCAGAGTTCTGAGACTGTTTGTACAGGTTATCCCCCGCCTTCTCAAGACCCATGGCATTAGCAAAACTTGCTGCCGCAATCTGACCAAGAAGTCTGCTCTGACCATTGTCATAAGTTGCGTAGATACTACCATTGTTGGTAATAGAAACGCCTGTCATATTTCCTCTTTTACGTCCACGACCTTGGCCTGGCGCAAGTCCGCCGCTTCGCTCTTTTCCACTGGCGCCAGAAGTTAAAGAAACTGTAGATGACCCGTCATTATTAACGTTACTTAACTCAGAAAAGTCAATTTCTAGATCTTCAAAGTTTACTTGCGCATCAGTTGCATTTGTATTAGCAAAATCAAGTGTTATCTTGTCTGATAATGTAGTACCGGCAGGCTGATTAGTATCTATGCCGAGGAAGCTACCAGTTGCTTTATCAAAATGAATATACATTTGATTTGCAGTATTTCCTCCTATACTGGTAGCTGGGTTATCTGTAAGCTTAACTCCACTTGAATCTACGATGGAATCGAGTTTTAACGCAAACGTACCCTGTTCTGTAATTCCATTATTACTTACAGTAAATTTAGCTGTATAACTGTAGCCTTTTTTATCATAGAATTTTAAATTAATAACTTTACCAGCCTGGCTATTTACATTAGTATCATTTGAATCAATAATCCCTGTAGCATAACCCAATGTTGTTGCTTCAGGATCAAAAGTAGAATAGCCCATGATATTTAAGGGTTTTACATCGACTTTTTTTACAGAATTCGGATCCTCGGTATCCGGTAGCCATCCCATAACGTTATAACCATTAGAAGACATAACCAGATTACCAACTGCATCCACTGCGAAGGAACCATCTCTGGTAAATAAAGTGTCGCTACCGTCGCTTACTACGAAGAAGGATTCACCAGTAATATAAATATCAAATGGGTTGTTAGTAGTCTGAGCAGCACCAGCCTGCGTAATAGCTGTGGTGATAGCTGCTGTCTTAGAACCAAGACCGATCTGGCGTGCATTCACACCACCGGTACCGGTTGCGGCATTCGGGCCGGAAGCGGCGCTTGTGGTCTGATACAGCATATCAGAAAAGTTCATAGATTGGAATTTGTAGCCAACCGTGTTAACGTTGGCGATGTTGTTACCGATTACGTCCATTCTGGTCTGGTGGGTACGAAGGCCCGCAACGCCAGAATAAAGTGATCTCATCATAAGGCATTTCCTCCTAAATTATGCGGAGCGATCCTTTCTCATCCCTTCTGTCAGTCGGGGATGTTAGCCTCCTGAAAGGTCCGGCTATTATGCAATGACTGCTCCATCAATGTTTGTAAAAATATTTTCTGCTGTAGATGTGGCATCCATAGCCGTCACTACAGTCTGACTCGGTACATTCATGATAAATGCTAGTTCATCCATCAGTACCAGTGAGTCTTTGATTCCCTTCTGGGATGCTCTATCGGCTGCGTCCTGCAGTCTCTGCATCTGTCCTGTGGTCAATTCGATGTTTCTGGTCTCTAATCTGCTGGCTGCATGCTTAGAGAAGTGCACCTTTTGATTTCCGGAAGCCTTATCCAAGGCTTCACGGAAACTCATAGAACCTTCTTTAGCGACGTTCAGATTCGCTTTCTGAGGTTTGTTTAAATATTGACCTTGTACTTGTTCAAGAGAAAGGAAACCGCTTTTGTCTAACATCATGGTCTTTCTCCTTTCCGGCTTTACTCTCCCTGGTCCTCAAGTAAAGCATCTACTTGTTCATCACTCACATTATTTGTATCGGATGAAGTGTCTTCAGAGTTAACCCCTGACGCAGAATTTTGTGCTGCATTTTCAGCATCGCTGATTGTAGCTTCTGCAGTGTGCTCTGTAGTTTGTTCCGCCTGCTGTGCAGCTGCTTTAGCCGCTTCCTCTGCTGCTAGTTTTGCATCAGTCTCTTCCTTGATTTTTAAGAGTTCATCGATACGTTCTAAGTACTTCTCAAGAGATTTCACCACATCATCCGTGACAAAGCTCTTTTCGTAATCAGTGAATCCTTCGTATTCCTTCTTCAGGTTCATAACTGCATCTTTGTAACTTAAGTCCAAAGAGCCCAGTGCAGGGAGTTTTGTCAGTTTACTACCCCATGCATATACTTTGTCATAGGCATCCAGGTAGGTATTATCCACCACGTTGTACAAATCAGCCAAGTCATATAAATCCCCGTTAATGGAAAGATACGCTTTATTGCCTTCGTAAGTGACATAGTCTACCCTACCTTGGATTACGGAAGCATTTTCCGCAGAAGATCCGCTCACCTTCATGACTACTGTCTTACCTACCAAAGTGGATGCTCTGGACAAATCATAGCTACTGGCCATATTCTGCATCTGTTCCAATTCAGAGAAAGTAGCATACTGAGAAACCCATTCTGTATTGCTGGTAGGCTCCAGAGGATCCTGGTTCTGTACTTCAGCAACCAAAAGCTGCAGGAAAGTATCCTCCCCCATACCGCTTTTGGTATTTTTCTCCATGGACTTCTGAGAAGCGGATTTTACAAGTTCCCCATCTCTGATTTCTTGAATTAAAGACATATTGTTCTCCTTTATGCCGTATAGTCAACAGTACCGCCGTTTGCCTGCATCATTTCTGCCGTCAGCTTATCCTCTCCTGTCAGCGCATCCAGTATAGCCGGATCATCTGCCAGTAAAGATAAATCGATTTTACGTGAGCGTTTTTTCTGACCACCAAACTCCTTGTTTTGACCGTTCTCGCCTTCACCGGCAAAGCCCTGTCTTTCATCCCTGAAGGATGTGGCCACATTGACTTCTACTGCTTCCACTTTAATTCCCTGGTCTTCCAAAGCTTGACGCAAATCCAAAATCTGGCTCTGAATCACAGCTCTCACATTTTCATTCTGTGTGGTAAACTGTGCGGTCATAACGCCTTCTTTAGATGTCAGGGAAATATGCAAGGTACCCAGGTGTTCCGGATTCAGCTGCATGGTAAGTTCCGTCATATCCTGTGTTGCCTGCATACGCATGTAATCCGTAATCTGTTCCATCACCTCAGTTGCACTTGGCATCATTGGCGTAGACACCTTATCAAGTCCGAATCCTTCTGCCACTTGATTCAGTGGATTCTGTGCAAAAAGGTTTGCTGCAAAAGGATTCTCACCACGGGTGTTCCCATGTAATTCTTTTTGATCTAATTTTGTCTCTTTTACAATCTGGAGATGAGAAAGAGAGAGAGACTCCTCTTCCTGACCCATAGACAGATTCTGTAATGGCGTTACTTCTTCGTATTTTGGTGCATCCACTTGCTTTGTAGTATCTGCATTCATCTGCACCACCAGATTTTCCTCAACGGGAGATACGTTTGCATCCCTTGTAAGGACCTGATCCATACGAGTAATAATCTCGCTCATTACTTCTTCATTCAGGTTTGTTAGGTCCTGCGCTTCTAACAGAACATCTTCAGCATTCTGTAACACATCCTGTACCTGCGTGTAAAAGTTTTCATCCGTCAGTAATAAGTTCTTTGCGTCATCCCCTTTGATACTTGCCATCAATTCTTGAATGCTTTCCGGTTTTAATAAATCCGTCAAATTCATATCAAGTTCTTCCAGGCTTTGGATGACTTGCTGTGGCTCTACTTCCAAGATTTCAGCAACCTGCTGCAGGATCTGCATAGCCCCTTGCGCTAAAACGCTCATGGCTTCTTCGATTTGCGCATCCGTGACTTCACTTGGTTGTGCCTCAGCTACTTTTTCTTGTGCTGTCTGGTTTTCTACAGGTTTTTCAGCCTTTTCTTCCGGTGACTTATTTACCTGCTTTGGTTTTTCCATATTTGCTTTCGGCTCAGTCTTCTCATTTTGAAGCTTTGTGCCTTCTTGCTTTAGTTCCTGACCTTGACTGCCGTTCTTACCGGTCTCGCTCATGGTCATGGAAAAACTCTTTCCATCAGCAACATTGGGAGCTTTCGGTTTTGCCATATTCCCGGTGAATAAGGCGCCGGCTCCAGCATTTACAGCTGATGTCGTCATAGACTTCCTCCTTTTCCGATGATTGCGTAAAGCATACTAGTCCTTACGCTATCCTTTATTTCGGCAAAGGAGGAAAAAAACTTTAGTCCGGATCCATAATTTTTGTAACTTTCGCAGCAGTTTCTTCGTCCATCTCTGCTAAGATCTTTCCTCTGGCGTCGCTTTCCATATTTTCCAGGATTTTAGCCACCAGATTCAAATCTCCTGTCATGGTATTGAAAATATCTGCAGCGTCTTTTGGTTTCATAGCCGAATAAGCTGCCACATAGTCTGTAATTTCTTGACTGAGCTCTTCTTCCTGCACCACCTGGCTATACAAAAACTGTGCATTGGTCGGGTCGATTTCTTCATAGTACTTACGGTACTCATCTGCTCCCGGTCCTTTTTCAGAATAAATCACTTCCTGGTAAAACTCTGTACGAATACGTTCGAATTCTACCTGTTGATTTTCAAAAGTTTTTAAACGTTCCACTTCTGCCTTTAACTGGGCAAGTTCATCATCTTCCGAAAGTTTCTGGCTTTGCACGTTTTCTAACTGTTGCTCTAAGGATCGGATTTGAATCACCGCATCTTTCAGATTCGTATATCCATCCACGTTATCGGAATCTCCGCCCACCCCGGGGGTATCATCAGGAAGGATGCGGTTAATCACCGGCACGTCCTTCAGTAAAGGTCTCAGGATGTTAGAGCCGATACCGCCCACATCCAGTTTTACTAAAACAGCCAAAATTGCAAGCCATACAACAATAATCAAGATGGTTACTAAAAACACCGGCAAACCACCCGGTTCCTCATCCTCGTCTAACTCATCTTCCTGTGCAGCAAGTTCTTTTGCCTTCTTTTTCGCTTCTTTTCTTTGGTTTTTCTGCTCTGCAATCAGCTTTTTCTTTTCTTCTTTAATTCGCTTCTTTTCTGCTTCTTTTTCAAGCTGCTCTTTGCTTTTTTCTGCCATAGCGCTCTCCAATTAGTGTTTACTGTTTCTGACCGTAAACGTAGCTTACCAGCTCGTCTACTTCTTTACCCTCAGCTCTTTTTTCTTCTTGCAAAAAGGCTTCAAAGGCTTTTTCTTTTAGCTTTTCCTGGGTTTTCCTCTCTTGCTGCGCAAGTCTCAGTTTTTCCCGTTCTTCTTCTACTTTCGCTGTCGCTTTTTCCACTTCCAGAATCTGATTCTGTATGTATTCTTTGATGGTTTGCTGCGCAGTTGTATTTGCCCTTAGCTTTTTTACATCCAGCACGCTTTCTCGAAGCTGTCTGCCTTCTTCCAGATAAAAAGCCTGCCTTTGATACAGGCCTGCCAGTTTTTCCTCTTCCTCATTTAGTGCAAGCTGCGCCAGGGAATAGGACATTTTGGCCTGCTCTTCCATCTTTAATTTGATGTTCAGGATGCTTTCCATCCGATATCGAAAACGTCCCATCCTACTTCCTTACCTGTTTATTGTTCCGGGAACATGGCTTCCATCTGAGCCAGCGTATCATCAAATTCCACTTTTTCATCCGTTTCTTGTAAAAGGAATTCATTTACGGAACGGATTTTTTCGATTGCAAAATCTATATCCGGATTGGAGCCGTTTTTATAGGCGCCAATATTAATCAAATCTTCAGCTTCCTGATAGGTAGCCATCACATTTTTGATTCGGCCTGCCAGTTTTTTCTGCTGTTTCGATGCGATAGAGCTCATGCATCTGGATATACTTTGCAGCACATCGATTGCCGGATAATGATTCTGATGTGCAAGTCTACGGTTCAATACAATATGACCATCCAAGATACCTCTGGCCGTATCCGTAATAGGTTCATTGAAATCATCACCGTCTACCAACACTGTATATAATCCGGTAATGGATCCCACTTCTGCTTTTCCTGCTCGTTCCAGTAGTTTTGGCATCTGTGCATAAACACTTGGGGGATATCCTCTGGATACCGGTGGTTCGCCACTGGCAAGTCCGATTTCTCGCTGTGCCATGGAAAAACGTGTCAGGGAGTCCATCATCAAAAGTACATCTTTTCCCTGGTCTCTAAAATACTCCGCTATCGCTGTTGCTGTCTGGGCTGCTTTTTTACGCTCCAAAGCAGTCTTATCCGAAGTAGCTACTACCACCACAGACCTGGCCATACCTTCCGGTCCAAGGTCACGCTCAATAAACTCTCTAACCTCTCTGCCTCGCTCACCAATCAACGCAATCACGTTGATATCCGCTTTCGTATTTCTGGCGAACATACCCATCAAAGTAGATTTACCTACGCCGGAACCGGCAAAAATGCCAATACGCTGCCCTTTGCCAATGGTCAAAAGTCCGTCCACTGCTCTAACGCCTAAAGGAAGTACCTCATCAATCATGGCTCGCTTCATGGGATCCGGTGCAGTTGCATCTACCGGATACTCTATGTAATCCGTAAGTTCAGTTCCATCCGTAGGTCTGCCAAGACCATCTAATGCCTTACCCAAAAGGGCATCCGTCACCTTTACCATCAAGGCTTCCCCGGTATTCTCCACAATGCTACCGGATCCGATACCGTCTGTGGCTTCATAAGGCATAAGCTGGGTCATACCATCTTTAAAACCCACAACCTCTGCGCGAATCGCGTCTTTGTCTTCATCTATGGGATGGATCAGACACAAATCACCGATTTTAGCCTCCGGGCCTGCGGATTCAATGGTTAATCCTATCACATTAACTACCTTACCTTTTTTTGCAAAAAAGGAGTATGTCAGGACTTCATCGTATTTATCCAGTTGTACTGCGTTTAAATCAAATCCCACAAGGGCTCCTTCTGCATCATGAATGATAAGATAATAATTTTAGTTTCTTGGATAATGCTTCCAATTCTACATCCAGGCTGCAATCAAATATGCCGCCCTCTGTTTCAATTAGGCACTCATTTTTCTGTAATGTGGCATCTTCCACGATTTCGGCTGTCACCTCATTTAAACCGCCTAACAGTTTCGATTTTTGCATGGTGACAAATCCAATGTCATCTTTGGACACACGTATAATAAAATTCTTTCCTGTCTCGATACTGTGAATGGTTGTATCGATAAGATGCAGGATAATGTCTCTATGTTCGGAAAGGTCCACCTGGAAAATGTGTTGATAAATACTGGTTAATTTATCTACAAAAAGAGGCTCCACCGCTTGAATATTTAAATCATATTCTTTTTCCATTTCCTTCAGGCGTGCTTTTTCTTCTTCCAGAATTGCCATTGCTTCTGCATGGCCCTGGGCAAATCCCTGATCATATCCTGCTTTTTGACCTTCTTCTCTGGCCTGCATACGAAGCGTGTCCAGTTCTGCTTGAATATCAGCCACGGCTTCGCTTCGCATCTGATCGATTTCTTCCTGCAGGTGTCCCATCATCTCTTCCCGCATTGCAGAATCGTCATATGTCTCTTCATCAGCAATAGGGGGATTTGAATCAAATCCCCCTCCATCATCTACATATTCTTCAGTTTGTCCATCTTCATCGCGAACAAGACCCTCTACACCGGGATTCTCATCTCCATCCGTTTCATAGAAGTTTTCCGTAAGCCAAGGCTTAGGCTCTTCCTCTAATTCATCTGAAATCTTTTCCAGCTTCTGGTCCAAAATTTCACTTGAATCAATGATACGTTTTTCCTCGGAGTCCACGTTCACAAAGAAGTATTTATATATATTAGACAACGATCTCGTCTCCTCCACCTCTGGAAATAACGATTTCTGCAGAGTCTTCCAGTTTTCTGATGATGTTTACAATCTTCTGCTGTGCTTCCTCTACATCCTTCAGACGAACAGGTCCCATGAATTCCATGTCTTCCTTGATCATAGAAGCAAGACGCTTGGAAAGGTTGTTGAAGATTGCATTCTGCACATTTTCATTTGCACTCTTAAGTGCAATTGCAAGGTCATTGTTATCCACATCTCTAAGCACACGCTGGATGGCACGGTCGTCCAAAAGAAGAATATCTTCGAAGACGAACATTTTCTTTCTGATTTCGTCTGCCAGTTCCGGCTCTTCGATTTCCAATGTCTCCATGATATGCTTTTCTGTACCACGGTCTACGGTATTCAAGATATCTACTACCGCATCCACACCACCAATAATGGTGTAATCCTGGTTTACAAGGGATGCTAACTTGCTTTCCAAAATCTTTTCTACCTCTTTGATAACATCCGGGCTGGTACGGTCCATGGATGCAATACGTTTTGCAACATCCGCCTGTCTATCCGGTGGCAAAGCAGACACGATAAGTGCCGCCTGCTGTGCAGAAAGGTAGGATAGAATCAGTGCGATGGTCTGTGGATGCTCGTCCTGAATAAAGTTCAGGAGCTGAGATGCATCTGTCTTTCTCACGAACTCGAAAGGCTTTACCTGTAAGGATGCAGTCAGCTTGCCAATGACATCCATTGCCTTGTCCTGGCCAAGGGCTTTTTCCAAAAGCTCTTTTGCGTAATTGATACCGCCTTCTGCAATATACTGCTGTGCCAGACAGATCTGATAAAACTCCTCGATAACTTCTTCCTTTACCTGTGGAGTTACGCTTCTGGTGTTGGCGATTTCCAGGGTAAGCTCTTCTATCTCCTCTTCCTTGAGATGCTTAAAAATCAAAGATGATTTTTCCGGCCCCAAAGCGATTAGCAGAATAGCTGCCTTTTGTAATCCATTCAGTTTATCCTCGCCGCCTCTGGCTGCCATTACCTTTTACCCCCAATCCTCTTCCAGCCAGTTGCGAAGTAAGTTCGCAGCGGCCTCAGGGTTCTCTTCCACAAATTTCTCTATCATCATCCTTGTCTCGGACTTGGATTCTGTCTCAATTGCATCAATCATAGGCTCTTCCGGAGCTGATTGTAATAAGGACTCCACGGAAAGTTCTTCTTCCTGTGGTGCATTCTTTCTCTCCCGCATCATACTGCGAAGGATGACAAATGCAAGGAGTCCAAGAATCAATACAATCAAAATGATAACAATCAAATCTGTTGTACCGATTCCTAAGCCTTCCGAATCCACAAACCAGTTTTGCTGGAAGGCAAGTAAGGAAATATTTGCTTCCGGAATACCGGTTGCATTACTGATGGCCGTGATATAGTCTTCATCAATTTCCATCTTGGTACGATCACTGTTCTGAGCCTTATACTCTTCCCAGGAAATACCATCCAAAAGCCCCTGTTTCTTTGCATCTTCCTGTTTAATAATCGTATAGTCGATAGCCGTAACAGAAACATAGGATTTTGCTTTATCGATTCTACCCGGAGCTTTATTCTTCTCCGTAATACTCTCGTTTGGTAGATATTTGCTATTCACCTCGGAGCTACTGGACTGTTGCTGTCCGTAATCCTGCAATACATAAGTATCATCAGAAGCATTGGAATCTGTACCCGGGATACCACCACTACTATTTACAGAAGAAGTATCTATCGTATCCTGTTCTGCCAGCACGCCCTGTTTTTGGCCCTCTGCCGGTGTATAGTCATGATGGGTTTCTTTCTCCGTGGAGAAATCCAATTCCAAGCTTGGAGCTACTTCAATGGTATCAAAGCCATTTGTATTCTCTAAAACACGTTTTACAGCACTTGCTACATAAGATTCTTGCTGCTGGCGAACTGTAAGCTGACTACCTGCGCCGCCTACAATAGAATCCTCTTCTGCTCCGGAGAACAGCATCTTTCCATCATAGTCAATAATAGTAATGTTGCTTGTGTCGTCATTTCCAAGGGCTGTTGCAACAGCTCTTGCAAGAAATCTTGCATTTTCTTCAGTGAACTCACCTTGTAATTCAAGACCGATTGTGGCATAGGATTCCTGAGACTGGGCAATCAAAGTACCATTGTCATCCGGAATGTTCAATTGTACGTTGCAGCTCTTAATGGCAGAGAACTTCTTGATAAAATCGTTCTCCAAGTGAGACTCTAGATATAATTTGTATCTTTTCTTTTTATCAGATTCTGTTGTGGAAAAGCCGCCGCTTGTCACATTATCAATGGAATAGGATGTGGCCATAATATCATTTGCAGCCAGCAACAGATTCGCATCGGATAATTGTGAAGTCAGAACTTCAATTCTGGTACCATCTGTAGATACTCTGTTTGTGATATTCTCTTCATCCAGCAGAGTCTTAATCTCGCTTCCTTCCTTGGCTGTTTCGCAATTAGCAAGTAAGGAATACTGTGGTCTTGTAAGCAAAGTAACCAGTAAAACAAAAGCAAGCAAAATCACTGACGATACGGTTATGATAATCGTTCTTTGCCGAATCGTCAGTGCTTTCCACCAATTTACAATTTTATCCAATAATTCTTTTAATTTCTCTGGCATTGTTTCTTCTCCAAAGTGCACATCCTGTGCTGATTACAACTTAGATTTGAATCTGCATAATCTCTTTATAAGCATCTAATACCCTGTCGCGAATCGCTACCGTGTAATTCAATGCTGTAGAAGCCTTGGAAAGAGCCACAGTCAAATCGTGCGTGTTCTCCGTTTCTCCCAAAGCCCATTTGATTTCTTCATCTTCTGCATCGGATAAGTATCCGTTTGTTGTATTAATATTCTTAATGGCGGTATTTAGTAAGGATTCAAAGTTTCCCTTGTTATAATCCTCTGCATGTTCTTTTGCTATAGCGGTCTGATTATATGCTTTCGCTATATCTTTAGAACCTACCGCAAATAAAGATGTAATGTCCATGCTTTATCCTTTCCGATCTTGCTTCACGATTCTATCTATCAAGTACGACCAATTTCTAATCCTCTTGTTGCAAGAGACTTGCTGGCTTCAAATGCTGTAGCATTTGCTTCATAAGCACGGCTGGCGTCAATCAAGTTGGTCATTTCTGTAACCGTATCCACATTTGGATAAGTTACATAACCGTTTTCATCTGCGTCCGGATGGCTTGGATCATATACCATCTTCATATCTGTCACAGTGTCGTCGTACACCCCGGTGATTTTCACACCACTGCCCTCATATCTTTTGGCAGCTCGATATAAGGTGCTGGAGAAACGTTCAGCGTGGATATCGTCGATTCCATTTCCTTTTTCTTCAAAACGAACCACTTTTCTAACGTAAGGCGTCCCATCCTTGGTCCTGGTAGTATTGCTGTTTGCAATATTCTGCGCAATGATATCCATTCGATAGCGCTGTGCGGTTAATCCGGATGCATTGATATCAAAAGCATCAAAAATTCCCATATGGACCTCCTAACTTACTTCATTACTGATCTAAGGTTCTTAAATTCCTGATCAATGGCTGCCTGTAAGCCATTGTATCGAATCGTGTTTTCTGCCAGATACACGTTTTCTGTATCCGGATCTACATTATTCCCATCCATACGATAAGAATACAAAAACTCATCTTCGTAAACTTTGGCATTTAATTCTTTGTTACGAAGAGTAGCTATTTTTTCATCCGTGGAAGTAAACCTGGAAGCTCCCATAGCTTTCTTTAAGGTCTCTTCGAAATTAATATCTTTACGTTTATACCCCGGTGTGGAAGCATTTGCGATATTATCTGCAATCAATTGATTACGAGTCCACGCTGCATCAGCTGCTTTATCCAGCACATTGATGTAGTCATATGCATTGGTACTATTGAGAGAACTCATGTCAATCCCCTTTCCTTTTCTAAACCCAAGATATGGTAGTTGTGACCTAATCACACCTACATATATTATATACCAAAAAACAGAATGAAAATAAACCCCTAAATACAAAAAAGGGGCTACATGATGTGTTGTCATCATGTAACAGCCCCTATATGTCGTTCCTTCACCTTTTTTATTTTCTTCCGATTTCTTGTTTGAGATTATCTATCTCATTGTACACCGCATCATTCAATACCTTGATGGAAGTACCCTTCATACCGGATGAGCGGGATTCGATAACACCGGCACTTTCGAATTTACGAAGTGCATTGACGATAACAGATCTGGTAATACCAACTCTATCGGCAATCTTGCTGGCTACCAGAATACCTTCTGTGCCTCCCAGTTCATCAAAGATATAAGTAATTGCTTCCATTTCAGAATAAGAAAGGGTGCTGATAGCGGATCGAACTACATTCAGTTTTCGATCCTCTTCTGCGCTTTCTTCGTTTACAGCGCGAAGCATCTCCAATCCTACAACTGTGGTACCGTACTCGCAAAGAATAATATCATCGATATCATACTGTGCGTTCTGCTTATAAGTAAGCAGGGTGCCTAATCTTTCTCCGGCGATTTCGATTGGAGTAATCAAAGCCTGATAGGTCTTTGCAACACCACTTTCAAAACCAAGTGTCTCTAAATTTACATTCTCTTTCGTAGATAGAATTCCAAGAAGTCTTTCGTTTAACATGCTGTCAACAAATTCTCCCACGTCGTCAGATAAGAGACCTTTGAGTGGTTTAATTCCTTCGATTTCACCTACACCCAGTACTTTACCCTTTTTACTGATAACCAGGATATTGGAATTTAAAATATCACGCATAACATAGCAGATATCATTAAACACCACCTTACTGGAATTATTATTGTGTAGCAATTTTCCGATTTTACGTGTTTTATCTAACAACTGTACACTACTCAAAGTTCATTTCCTCCAAACTTCTATCCGAAAGCCCCAAATACGCAAAAAGGAACACTATCATAATAGCATAGTGTTCCTTAATTGGCAATGAATTGCGAAAAATTTTCTTGAATTTTTAGGATTTTATAAACATTTTCGAAATTAGTCTGTCTACTCTTCTTTGTTGTCCGGCTTGTTCATAATATTACCACATTTTTCATTACTACAAACCAGCTTATTGCCACGAACTACGGTATATGCACCGCACTTATCGCAACGTATGTCAGATGGTCTTGCCCAGGACATAAAATCACATTCCGGGTTATCCACACAGCCAAAGAATCTTCTGCCCTTTTTGGTTTTCTTGATGACCACGTCCTTACCGCATTTCGGACAAGCTACGCCGATTTTCTCGTAGTACGGCTTGGTGTTACGGCACTCAGGGAAACCAGGGCATGCAAGGAACTTGCCATGTGGGCCATACTTGATGACCATCTTACGGCCACAGTTCTCACACTCTACTTCTGATTCCTCATCCTTAATCTCTACTTTTTCCAGTTCTTTTTCTGCCACTTGAACCGCTTGTTCCAAATCCGGATAGAAGTTGGCAATGATGGTTTTCCATTTCACATTACCTTCTTCTACTCCATCCAAAAGCTGTTCCATATTGGCTGTGAAATTCACATCTACGATGGAAGGGAAAGACTCTTTCATCATACGATTTACCACTTCGCCCAGTTCTGTCACAAAAAGATTCTTTGCTTCTTTGATGACATAACGTCTTGCCAAAATTGTAGTAATAGTAGGTGCGTAGGTACTAGGTCTTCCAATGCCAAGTTCTTCCATAGCGCGAATCAGACTAGCCTCTGTATAGTGTGCCGGTGGCTGTGTAAAGTGCTGCTTTGGCATAAGCTCCTGTAAGCTTAATTCAGAGTCTTTACCAAGGCCTTTTGCAAGTACAGTATCTTTTTCTTTCTCATCTTCCTGCACATACACAGACATGAAACCGTCAAACTTTACTTTGCTGGCAGTAACCACAAAGCGTTCTCCGGCCGCATCAATTTTAACTGTAGTGGTAGCATATACTGCATTAGCCATACGACATGCTACGAATCTCTTCCAAATCAGCTGATACAAGCGGTACTGATCTCTGCTCAAAGAATCTTTGATAGATTCCGGTGTTCGGTCTAAGTTCGTAGGACGAATCGCTTCATGCGCATCTTGAATCTTTTTGCTGTTTTTCTTCGCTTTTTCAGGATTTGAGAAATACTCTTTGCCATAGTGCTTGCTGATATATTTCTTTGCCATGCTTTCTGCTTCATCAGAAAGTCTGGTAGAGTCCGTACGTAGGTAAGTGATGATACCCACTGGGCCATCATTGCCCAGTTCAATACCTTCGTACAGCTGCTGTGCAATACGCATGGTCTTAGAAGTCGTAAAATTAAGCACTTTGCTGGCTTCCTGCTGCAGCGTAGATGTGGTGAAAGGAAGTGGCGCTTTTTTTGTACGTTCGCCTTCTTTGCAATCCACTACTTCAAATTTTGCTTTTTTCAGTTTTTTCAGGATCTGATTCACCTGTTCTTCAGACTTTAAGTCTACCTTTTCGTCTCCATTGCCATAATATCTGGCAATGACAGGTTTCTTCTCTCCTTTAATTTTGAGTTCCGCTTCCAATGTCCAGTACTCTTCCGGAATAAAAGCATTAATCTCATCTTCTCTATCGCAAATGATACGAAGTGCGACAGACTGCACACGACCTGCGCTCAGTCCTCGTTTGATTTTTGCCCATAAAAGCGGAGAAATCTGATATCCCACCATACGGTCCAATACGCGTCGTGCCTGCTGTGCATCCACAAGATTCATGTTGATTTCTCTGGATGCTTTGAAGGATTCCTTCACTGCCTTTTCCGTAATCTCATTAAACGTAATACGGTGGACATTTTTGTCTTCTAACTTCAGTGCCTGAGAAAGATGCCAGGAAATAGCCTCTCCCTCACGGTCGGGGTCCGTTGCGAGATAGACTGTTTTTGCTTTCTTTACTTCTTTGCGAAGAGAAGCAAGCAAATCTCCCTTTCCCCTGATTGTGATGTATCTTGGTTCAAAATCGTGTTCTACATCTACCCCCAGACGACTCTTAGGCAAATCCCTAACGTGTCCCTGACTGGCAACCACTTCATACTCCGGTCCTAAGAACTTTTTAATGGTATGAACTTTTGCCGGTGACTCCACAATTACTAAATTTTCTGCCATAAACTACCTTTCATCCCCTTTACACTTATGCAATCTAGCCATTTTCTTTCAAAGATGTGGCATATCGCTGATAACTATATAACAAAAAAAATGACTTTTCAAGAAAAATTTTTTAAAACATACATGCCACCAACCTGTTCCACCAAATCCATCGCTGTCAAAACAAGCAGTTGGCACAAGACTTCTTGTATGGTAACAGACATGCTTTTCTCACGCAAAGCTGATAAAATTTCATCTACTCCCATGGGCACTGTATCTAATATAGAAAGAATTGCTTCCTGTTCCTTTTCCAGTTTCGGTCTCTTTTTGTGAGGCCCTGTTTGGGATTCTTTTAGCCCCAAAGCCAGTAAAACATCGTCAGGACTGCAGGCCATCCCCGCCCCCTGCTTAATGAGTTTGTTGCACCCCGCCGAAAAGATATCACAATTTCTTCCAGGCAAAGCAAATACTTCTCTTCCCTGCTCTAACGCCATATCCACAGTAATGCTGGTACCGCTTTTCACTTTTGCTTCTACCACCAGCACCAAATCAGCCAGACCGGAAATAATTCGATTTCTGGGCGCAAACAGTTTTGCTATGGGTTGCGTCGTAGGGACGTATTCGGAAATAAGGCCGCCCTTCGTCGCTAGGCTATCATATAATGGACGATTACATTTTGGATAACATACATCCACACTGCAACCTAATACGCCATAGCTTGTCCCACCTGCTGCGAAAGCCGCCTGCTGCGCTATACCATCCACCCCAAGCGCCATGCCACTGATAATTTGCACCCCCGCTTTTGCAAGGGCATAGCCGTACTCCTCAGCTGCATATCTGCCATAGCTGGTACAGTTTCTGGCTCCAATGATGGCTACGCTCTTTTTTTCTTCTTCGGGAAGTGACCCTTTATAGTACAGGGCCATGGGCGCATCCGCCAAATCCAGCAATCTACCGGGGTATTCCCGTTCTCCATACATGACAAGGTGGATTCCGTTCTCTTGCAGTTTCTTATACTCTACTTCCATTGGATAGGTTTTCTTGGCACTCCAGATTTTCTGGCCCAGTTCCTCTCCCACTGCAAAGCACAACTCTTCTTTCCCCGCAAGCATAATATCCTTCATACTGCCATACAACCCAAGTAAACTTTTCATGGGCTTTTTCCCAAATCCCGGCACATGAAGCAAATAATTTAAATAAATACGTTCCTCTTCGGATAAACTTGTATAACAATGAAACCCTTCCATATCATCGCCTCCAATAAGTCTCATTCGCTCGTCTGTAGCAAATAGCTTCCATCACATGTTCTGTAGCAATCCTATCCTGATCTTCTAAATCTGCAATGGTTCTGGCTACTTTTAAGATTCGATGATACCCTCTGGCAGACAAATTCATCTTTTGATACAGGCTTTTTAAAGTTTCTTCCGCTTCCCGAGTCATCTTACAGTGTTTTTCTATGTTTCCTGCTGAAAGCTGACCGTTAAATAGAATTTTATCTTCGTAGAACCGCTCTTTTTGCCGATTTCTTGCCACCGCTATTCTTTCCCGCATTTCGGCACTGCTAGTTCCTTTTTGCCCTTTTTGCAGCTCCGTCAGTTTCATTTTGGGTGCTTCCACCACCAAATCAATGCGGTCTAAAATCGGCCCGGAAACATGTCCAAGATACCGTCTCACCTGATGTTCCGTGCAATTGCAATGCTGAAAATCCGGATAGTATCCGCAAGGGCATGGATTCATTGCAGCAATCAAGAGTACATCTGCGGGGAAGGTATAGCTACCATTTGCTCTGGCTATGTGGACCTGCTTTTCTTCCAAAGGTTGCCTTAATAAATCAATGGTAGTGCGGTGAAATTCCGGTAACTCATCCAAAAACAAAACACCCAGATGCGCCATAGATAGGGCTCCCGGTCTTGGAAGCAAGCCTCCTCCCACAAGAGCTGTTTCTGTAATCCCGTGGTGTGGGCTGATAAAAGGCCTCTTGGTCACATATCCTTTTTCCTTGTCTAAACATCCTGCTACAGAATAGATAGCCGAAATCTCTAAGGCTTCTTCCTTTGATAATGGCGGAAGTATCGTGGGAATCCTTCTTGCAATCATGGTTTTGCCGCTACCCGGCGGACCTATAAAAAGACAATGATGGAATCCTGCAGCAGCAATCATAGCGGCTCTTTTTAGGCTTTCCTGCCCCTGGACCTGGCAAAAATCCAGATTTTCATAAGCTTCGTTTAGCTGTTCCTCCATAATCGGAACAGAACATGTTTGAAAGCCTTCTTTTCGAGTCATCAGAAACTGTAAAAGTTCCTGTAAATCTCCAATGCCATAGACTTCTACCTGATCTACCACACCGGCTTCCATTTCATTTTCTTTTGGTACCACAAAGCAGGATATCCCCGCTTTCTTAGCAGTTTGAATCAAGGGCATGACGCCATTTACAGGCCTGATTTCTCCATTTAGTCCTAGTTCTCCCACAAAGAAAATCTGCTTCAGAAAGTCTTCCTCAATACCCAATTCCTCCAGTTTTCCCATGCTTTGCAAAATTCCTATGGCGATAGGCAAATCAAATCCGGTACCTCTTTTCCGAAGGTTTGCCGGAGAAAGATTCACTGTCACTTTCATAGCCGGCATAACCATACCTATGTTTTTTAGGGCTATCTTAACGCGTTCTTTTGCTTCCTTGACTTCGTTGCCAAGTTCTCCCACCATATCAAAACCAGGCAAACCCGTGGACATATCCACTTCTACCTGCACCATAGTTCCAATCATACCCGTCATTTGACCGGACATAACAGTACTATACATAATTCCTCTTTCTACTTGGGATAATCCCGCATACAGAATGTACGCGATATTGAATTTTTGCCTTTTCTTATCAAAGGCAAATAGTAAGTCCTGTATCTAGGATACAGGACTTTTCCAAAAAAGACTTGTTTATCTTATCGAATTCTTACATCATTGTCAAGCGTCCGCTCATGCTCTCAGGATCGTTTGCAAATTGAATTGCCATCTCTGATGTAATTTCTTTATTCTGATAGAGCTGAATCAACGCTTCATCCATAGTAATCATACCGGATTTACGGTTGGTCTGCATAACAGACAAAAGCTGATGGGACTTACCTTCACGAATCAGATTTCGAACTGCGTAATTTGCATGTAACACCTCAAAAGCTGCTACACGTCCGCTTCCATCCGCCTTTGGTATAAGCTGCTGAGACACTACCGCTTCTAACACATTAGCAAATTGCACTCGTATCTGTTGCTGCTGATGGGGCGGAAATACGTCAATGATACGATCCACAGTACTTGCAGCTCCAATGGTATGTAAAGTGGATAAAATCAAATGTCCTGTTTCTGCTGCGGTAATCGCTACGGAGATGGTCTCGAAATCTCGCATTTCACCCACAAGAATCACATCCGGATCCTCACGAAGAGCAGCACGTAAGGCATTGGTATAATTACCTGTATCCAGGCCTATTTCTCTCTGATTTACCATGGATTTGTCATGGCGATGCAGGTACTCAATAGGATCTTCCAAAGTAATAACATGGGCTTCCCTGTTATGATTAATCTTATCGATTAAAGCAGCCAGTGTAGTAGATTTACCGCTACCGGTAGGACCTGTCACAAGCACAAGTCCACGTTTTTTCTTATAAAGTTCTATGACAGAATCCGGGATACGCAACTCTTCCGCACTTGGAACGGAAGTACCTACCAAACGGATAGCCATAGCCACGGTTCCTCTTTGCTTAAAGGCATTCACACGGAATCGTCCCATCTCCGGTACAGAGAAAGACATATCCAGTTCACCCTTTTCTTCGAACTTCAAACGCTGCTGTTCATTCATCACTTCCAGCAAAGCTTCCATGGTATTATCCGGCATCATGCGAGGATAATCCATGGTAATGAGCTTACCATTCACTCTCATTTTCGGTGGAATACCTACCGTAATATGAAGGTCGGAAGCACCTGCTTCTTTCGCTTGTTTGAGAAGTTCTACTACAGAAACCATTATACTTTCACCTGTTCCAATGTTTTTACATCCATGACATAACGATTGTCCAAGGATTTCATAATATCTGCTATCTCAAGGTCTAAGTTTTCAGCATCCTCCAAGTCAATAATAGAATTGTCACGATACATAAGCAGCCTTGGTCTTAGAATATTTCGGTCGTTCTCCGAAATCACCATGGCCTTTTCGCCGGAATTCAGCTCTACGCTGACGCCGGGGCTTACAATTTTAATAGAATCTGTCAGGCAACGAAGGGTACCCGGCACAAAGAATTCCGGTTTCTTCATCATCTCCATGACAGTTGCCACCTCAGAAGGTGCTTCATCGGCCTGTACATCTACAGCCGTAACCTTGTCATAATAATTCGCCATAAATAGAATCAAAGATCCATCCACGGCCTTTCCCACGCTGGGAGGATTTCCATTTCTTAAATCTTCCCGCAATCTGGCAGCTTGAGAGCAAATGCGCTTCACATTTGGTCTGCCGCCAAAGATATCGTCAATCAGCTCAAAGCCACGGCTTTCTGAAGCCATCTGCATCAGATGCTCGTCGTCCTCATTCTGATCCATCTCCTGCATTTCTTTGCTTCTATTCTTTGGCATCATCAACTGACCGATATCATGCAGTAAAGCAGCGGTAAGCAAATCTTCCACTTCATCAATGCGCAAATTCATCTGATGTGCCATCATGGCGCAAAGAATGGTCACATTTAATATGTGCTTGTACAAATAATCTTCTTTTGTTCTGGGTGTTTGAATAAAATTAATCTTTTTATCCAAATGTCCATAGGCTTTGCTAATAGCACCAATAATACCAATCAAATGAGAAGGCTTTTTGGTAGACACAATAGTCTGTAATTCCTTCTGAATCTGATAGACATACGCCGCCTGAAATCTCTCAAATTCCAGGTCTTCTTTGCCCATAGGCGGTGCCGGCTCAGCTGGATCCAAAATATAAATACCAATCAGCCCGAAGTTTGATATGCTTGTCAAACTTGCAGCCGTAATTTTAGACCCCTGTTCAAATAATAATACCCCATTGTGGCTGAAAATCGGTCTTGCCAATCTCATGCCAACCTTTAAATCTTCAGTCTTTACGAAAAACATACCCCTAGCTCCCCGTTGTAGTCTGTCCTAATATATTCTACCCTATCTATAGGAATTCTGCAAAGACAATATTCGCTAAATCTGTGCCTTTTTCAGTAAGTTTTATGCGCCCTTCCGATTCTTCTAACAAATCCTCCTCCATCAGCTTTGTAATCTGCCTTCCATATACCTGATGAATCTCTTTTTGAAAGCACAATTCAAAAGTTTTCGGACTAATTCCCTCTTTACAGCGAAGACCAAGAAAGGCGAACTCAGCCATGCGTTCCTCTTCCAAGAGATACTCTAGCTCTCTGGCTGTATAATCCCCCTCCAGATACTCCTTTAGATCCAGCGTGCGATGGAATCGAACTTCCTTCCAGTCCTGCCTATCCTCTTCTTTCGCAGGCCACATCATGGAAGCGGCCCCTAAGCCAACGCCCAGGTAGTATCCTCTTTTCCAATAGACCATGTTGTGTTTGCATTCCCTTCCCGGCTTTGCATAATTAGAAATCTCGTACCGTTGGTAGCCTGCCTCCTGCAGCATAGCCTCTGCCACATGATACATCTGCCGCTCTTCGTCTTCACTGCATAACTGGCCGGATGCCTCTCCGGTTTTCTCTCGCTTCCTTACATCCTCTTCATACAATGAATAGAAGGGTGTCCCCTCTTCGATCATCAGGCTGTACACAGAAATATGTTCCGGGCAAAGTAAAATCACTTTTCTTAGAGACTCCTGAAAAGACTTAAGATGTTGCCCCGGAATGGCCATCATCAAATCCACATTGATATTCTGAAAACCGGCTTTTCTTGCATCTTCGTAGCAAGTTAAAAACGTCTCATAATCATGAATCCGTCCTAAAGTAGCCAGTTCCCCATCATCTGTGCTTTGCAGTCCGATGCTAAGACGATTTATTCCAGCATCCAAAAACCTTCGGAATCCTTCTGTATCCACCAATCCCGGATTGCATTCCATGGACCACTCAGCCTCCGGCAAAAGCGAAAACTCCTCCCGAATCACCTGACAGATTCGCTCCAGCTGTGATACCTGCAGCGCAGTAGGAGTACCACCACCAAAAAAGACAGTCTTCACGGAAGGATGACCGTAAAGCGCTGCCTTTTCTTTGATTTCCTTTACCAGCGCATCTACATAGCTTGACCTTGTCTCTGCTGTAGATGCCCCGGATAGGAAATCACAATATTTACATTTTTGTTTGCAAAAAGGAATGTGTACATATAAACTAATGGATTCAGACATCCTATTCCCTCCTGCTTTTAATCCTCTGTGTCCAACTTCAACACACTCATAAATGCACTCTGTGGGATCTCTACGGAGCCAACCTGGCGCATTCTCTTCTTACCTTCTTTTTGCTTCTCAAGAAGCTTCTTCTTACGGCTGATATCACCACCATAGCACTTGGCAAGTACATCTTTACGCATAGCCTTTACCGTTTCTCTGGCGATAACCTTGCCGCCTACTGCAGCCTGAATCGGAATCTCAAACAAGTGTCTTGGGATCTCTTCCTTCAACTTCTCACACATCTTCCGACCACGCTCATAAGCGCTGTCTGCAAACACAATAAAGGAAAGTGCATCCACTGTTTCTTTATTGATTAGAATATCCAGTTTCACAAGTTCAGAACGTTCATAACCTTTTAATTCATAATCAAAGCTAGCATAGCCTCTGGATCTGGACTTCAGTGCATCAAAGAAATCATAAATAATCTCATTCAAAGGCAAATCATACTTTAGCATGGCTCTGGTTTTATCTAAATACTCTGTACTCAAATATCTGCCACGACGTTCCTGACAAAGCTGCATGATAGGACCGATGTACTCTGTAGTCACCATGATTTCGGCGCTTACCATAGGCTCTTCCATATACTCGATTTCAGAAGGATCCGGAAGATTGGATGGATTGGTCAGTTCAATCATGGTGCCATCTGTCTTATACACCTTATAGATAACGCCAGGTGCTGTGGTCACCAAATCCAAATTGTATTCTCTTTCCAAACGCTCCTGAACCACATCCAAATGAAGCAAGCCAAGGAATCCACAACGGAAGCCAAAACCAAGAGCTGCGGAAGTCTCCGGCTCATACTGCAATGCTGCATCATTTAGCTGCAGTTTTTCCAGCGCATCCTTTAAATCCTCATACTTTGCAGAATCCGCCGGATACACACCACAATATACCATGGAAGTAACCTTCTTATAACCGGGCAAAGGCTCCGCACAAGGATTGCTAGCATTTGTTACGGTGTCACCCACTCTGGTTTCACGCACGTCCTTAATGGAAGCGGTGATATAACCTACCATACCGGCCTTTAACTCATCACAAGGAATGAAACGTCCCGGGCCGAAGGTACCTACTTCAACTACCTCTGTTTCTGCTCCGGTAGCCATCATACGGATAGGCGTACCTTTCTTTACAGAACCCTCTCTGATGCGGCAGAAAATAATAACACCTTTATAGGAATCGTATAAGGAATCGAAAATCAAAGCCTGCAAAGGTGCATTCACATCACCGGTAGGTGCCGGAAGTTTGTGCACAATCTGCTCCAGTACTTCTTCAATACCGATACCATTTTTTGCGGAAATAAGAGGCGCATCGTGGGCCTCTAGACCAATCACGTCCTCAATTTCCTCAATAGTACCTTCCGGATCGGCACTTGGCAAATCAATCTTATTAATAACAGGAAGTACTTCCAAATCATGATCCAAAGCCAAGTATACATTGGCTAAAGTCTGTGCCTCCACACCCTGCGCTGCATCTACTACGAGGATTGCGCCGTCACAAGCTGCAAGGCTTCTACTCACCTCATAATTAAAGTCCACATGACCAGGTGTATCGATAAGATTTAGGATATATTCCTCTCCATCTTTCGCCTTATAAATGATACGAACCGTTTGTGCCTTAATGGTGATACCCCTCTCACGCTCCAGTTCCATATTATCTAAAACCTGATCTTGCATTTCTCTTGCAGTCAAAAGGCCTGTTTTCTCTATGATACGATCAGCCAGTGTAGATTTACCATGATCTACATGGGCTACGATACAAAAATTACGAATTTTACTCTGATCAAAATCAGCCATGCTTCACTCTCCTTTTCAAGACTTAACTAGTATATCAAAAAAATCTTGACAAAGAAAGAGATGGGCATTAAAATAAAATGCGTATGTGTACAGAACCACCGTGTCTCGTTCTTGTAACACATCTAATTAAGTAGAAAATTATAAGATATATTGATTCGGAGGTGTCATTTTGGCTAATATCAAATCTGCTAAAAAAAGAATCCTTGTAACACGTACCAAGGCTGAAAGAAATAAAGCAATCAGATCTGAAGTTAAGACTGCTATCAAGAAAGTACATGCAGCTATCGAAGCTAACGATAAAGCAGCTGCTGCTACAGCTCTTACAGAAGCTACTTCTGTAATCGACAAAGCTAGCACAAAAGGTGTTTACCACAAAAACAATGCTTCTCGCAAAGTTTCCCGCCTGAACGCAGCTGTAAACAAAATGAACTAGATATTGTCCTGCACCGCAGGTGCTGGACGTAGCCCCATCCCATTCGCAAAGCGAATTCAAATGATGGGGTATCATTTAACCCAAATAAAAAAGACTCGCTACCGTCATGGCGAGTCTTTTTTTATTTGGGTTATGTTAGTTCGTTAGGAGTTTGTCTGCGATGAAGGAGCCTTCTTTGCCGTAGGTTAGGTAGTGGTGATAGTACATGGGCCAGTTGTCACCATAGGCTTCTTTGATGGATGGATAGTTGGTCTTGTAGATGCTTGGATTAAACTCCTTGCTGGCTACACGGCCCTCTTTCAAACCGTTATTTAAGAAATGGGCAAACAACGACACTTCATCATTAGGAACTGCGCCGTGCAAGTCCGGATTCTGCTGATAGTAATAGGCTGCATCAAAAACCGGCGCAAGATCCACACTGGTAAGTGGCTGGCCTGTCACGATTTTGTAGCAATATCCATTCAGATTTCCTTCTGTATAAAGCTTTGTCAGCGCTTCCACCGGTACATAGGTACCAGGTGCACTGTACATGTATAAGATATCTCCACTGCTAATCTGGTGATATAGAAGGCCCAGGTGAAGTTGGCGGTATACCAAATTGCTATCTGTCTGCTTCTGCATTGCCGGCAGCATCATTTCATAGGTCTGGACTACTTTATCATATTTTGTGTCATAAGCTGCTTCTGCATGTGCAGGCAGGATGGGTGCCATAGCCAGATTTATAATCATGGCTACCAAAGCACTTGCGATTTTGATTCTTTTCATTGTCTTTTCTCCCTTTTTATTCGCTTCTTAATGCATCGATTGGATTCAGTTCACTGGCTCTCTTGGCTGGCATCCATCCAAAGATGACACCTACTGCCAAGGAGAAGAAGAATCCCAAAGATACCGCAGATACGGAAATGGTAAATGTGGTATCTAGTAGTTTTGCTGCCACAAAAGCAATCAGTTCTCCAAATAAAATACCAATGATTCCACCAAATACGGATAATACGATGGACTCAATTAAAAACTGTGCCTGTATTCTAAAGGGCTCTGCTCCTAAAGCTTTGCGAAGTCCTATTTCCTTTGTTCTTTCCGAAACAGACACCAGCATCATGTTCATAATACCAATGCCACCTACCAATAGGGCTATACTGGCGATACCACCTAACATGGTAGACATCATGCCTTCGATGGTGGACATGGCAGTCATAAGGCTTTCAAAGTTAAAGACGCTGAAACTGTTGTCCGCGTTATTATATATATTATTCAGCGCGCTACGAAGTCTTTTCTCTACTTCTGCTGACTCTACGCCGTCTTCGATATAAACTTCCAAAGAGTTCACATTGGCTTTTCCCGTCAGCCTTAATGCATTGTGGTACGGGATTAGCACGGTTCCATCGGAATCCGATGTATCCATGAAAGCACCCTGCAAGTTATTACTCTTTCCCTGAATTCCAACAATGGTATATTCCATACCGTTTAAACGTATTGTATTGCCTATGATCTCATGTCCCAACATAACTTTTTCTATAAAGGTATGATCCACAATACATACATTGGTATCTCCGGACATGTCAGAAACGGTAAGCGGTCTTCCTGCTTCCACCAGTTCCGGGTTACGCTGAAAATATACCGCAGCTTTTCCGTCGATATTCACCTTATCAAAAGTTTCTGTTTCAAATACAGCTGTACCTGTCAGGCTTACGGTAGGGCTTACGCCCGCTACACCTTCTATCCCATTTAATGTCTGTATATCGTTGTCATTTAAGCCTTGCTTCATAGCATTACCAAAAGCAGACACCGATACCGTTCCGGCTCCCAAGCTGGAGAATTCATTCATAACGTAGTTGGATACACTCTGTACAATGGTGATTAGGCCGATAACAGCCGCCACACCTATGATGATACCCAGCATAGTTAGAAAGGAACGCATCTTATTGCTTTTGATGTTCTGCATAGACATGCGAAAGCTTTGGCTTAGTATTCCAAAATTAAGCATCTTCCAAATCTCCCTCACTGATATTTCCGTCTAGGATTCTTACGATTCGACCCGCATGAGAAGCGATTTTTGCATCATGGGTGATCATAATAATCGTTCGACCTTCGTTATTCAGTTCGTGGAATAACTCCATAACCTGATGCCCTGTCTTTTGATCTAACGCACCGGTAGGCTCATCTGCCAACAAAATAGTAGGGTTTGTAGCAATTGCTCTGGCAATAGCCACACGCTGTTGCTGTCCACCGGAAAGCTGATTGGGCAAGTTATACATCTTATCTGCCAGGCCTACTTTCTCCAGCATTTCCTCTACTCGTTCTTTTCTTTTGTGTTCCGGCATATTTGCGTAGATAAGTGGAAGTTCCACATTTTCATAGGCAGTCTGTCTTTGTAATAGCTGAAAAGACTGAAAGATAAATCCGATTTCCTTGCTTCGGATTCGGGCAAGTTCCTTTTCGCTTTCATCTGCAATCAACCTGCAGGACAGATAATACTCTCCGGAAGTAGGCACATCTAAGCATCCTATGATATTCATCAGGGTACTTTTGCCGGATCCGGATGGTCCAAGGACCGCCAGGAACTCTCCTCTGTCCACTACCAGGTCTACACCTCGAAGGGCCAGAAACTCTTCTTCTCCCAGCTCGTATGCTTTTGTAATGTTCTCCATGCGGAGAATTTCTTCTGCCATGTGCCCTCCTTACTACTCAACCACTACCATACCTTGGCTGAAGTCCATAGGCACAAGTACAGTATCGCCTTCCTTAAGTCCTTCTTTGATTTCTGTGTACATACCATCAGAAACGCCGCATACGATTGATTTCTTTTCTACGCTCTTACCATCAGCTCCGTATACATTCACATAAGCAGATCCGTCCTTTTCCGTCTGGATTGCCTTATTGCTGATAGTCAGTACATTTTCTAAATCATAAATCGGCAACTTCACTTCCACGCTCATACCACTTCTGGTATCATCATCTGCCTGGAATTCTACTTCTGATTTAAAGTAGGAAACCCCAGCCTCTACCGTTGCAACCTTGGCGATTTTCTTAATTTTGCCTTCGTAGGTTTTATTTAAGGCATCTACAATGATAGTCACATCTTTGCCTTCTTCTGCACCTAAGATATCATATTCGTTGATCTTAATATCGATCTTCATATCTTTAAACTGGGTAATAGTAGCAAGACCTGCTACAGCGGCTACATCGCCTACTTTTACAGGCAGTGCTGTTACAACACCATCAATGGGAGCTGTTACGGTGCAGTCTCCTAACTGTCTTTTCAGATCAGCCAGCTGTAATTCGCTTAAAGTGGTGTCAGCCTGTGCTCTAGCACTTTCCAGAGCAAACTGATAGTTCTTCATCTGCAAATCAGAAGTTTTCATGGCTGCTCGATAGTTATCTAAGGCATTCAGATAGCTGTTCTGTGCAGTCACCACATTGTCATATAAGGTCGTCAGTGTATTTTCTTCATTCAATTTCGCCGCTTCATAATTCTGAAGTGCCTGATTATAGGCAAGTCTTGGAGATTCCAATGCCTTGTCCGCCGTCGCCTTATCTGCATTAGCCACCGTAGCTTCTGTATTCTTTAACGCGTTGTAACTGGACTGTACTGCGGTAGTCGTGCTTAAAATGCTTGCGCTAAGCCCTTTATTGTTCAGAGTCACCTCATTGTTGAAGGCCTTTTCTGCATTAATCAGTGCTGTGTAGCTGGCATCAACCGCCTGCTGAGAAGCAAGCATCTGTGCATCTAAGTTTTCCGCCAGGTTCTGCTGATAGGTGTTTAGATTGTTCGAAGCCTGTCTGATGGCTACACTACTGATTTTTTCAGAGCTTGCCATGGCCGCTTCTTTTTCCTTAACCGCTTCCTCTAAGGTAGTGCTGTCCATTACCATCAACACATCTCCGGCTTTTACTGTATCGCCTTCTTCCACCATCAGTTCTTTTACTTTCAAACCGGTTTGTGGACTTTGCACGACTTCTTCCGTTACAGGCGCTATACTACCGGAGAAACTGTGGGTTGTATGAATGTCTCTTTTTTCCGCAACTTCATTGGTAAAGCCAAAGGTAGTATTGCCACTACGTCTGAAAAATAAAAAGAGAATCACAAGTAAAATCAGAATGATGACTACAAATTTTATCCAGCGTCTCTTTTTCTTTTGACCGTTTTTCTTTTTTTCCATTTGACCTGTCTCCTCGTCTTACTGTATTACATTAATAATACAATAGTATAGTGGTTTCAAAATGTCAACAACTAAAGTCTTAAAATACTGTGAAATTTCGTTCACAAAATACAGAAAAGACCTTGCTTACAGTTTCCTGCTTCGCAAGGTCTTCCTTTACATCTCTGTTTCTAAATGAATTATCGTCTCTAATTGTGTGCTCTCTTCCATAGGTCTTGCTGCATTCACTTTGCCGTATCCGCAGATTACAGAGAAGAATGTTGCGACTACCAAAAGAAGCAATAATAATCTTGTCTTCATATCCATCTATCCTCATAATGGAATCCGTCGATTCCGCGACACCCTAATTAGGTTTCCCGTTTACATAGATATAGATATCCATTCAGACAAAAAAGTTTATGTAATTATAAAAAAAATTATTGTTGCAAATCTGCCATGATGGCCGGAATCAATTGTTTCTTACGGGAAACTACGCCCTTTAATACAAACATTCCATAGTTCGGGGTCACATTAAAGCTGCTTTCAATCAGCTCTTTTGCTCCGTTTCCCATGTAAATCAGATAGGAGCTCTCCTTTACAATATCCGTCATCATGAAAAACAGCATCTGCAAGCCGGTAGTGGCGATGGTTTCTTCCATGAAGTGCTGTAATCTCTCGCCGATTTCTAACAGTTCATCAGAGTTCATGGAATTAATCTGTCCAACTCCAAACTTAATGTCGTTCATTGAGAATTTCTTGAAATCCTGGTAGAAAATCTCTGAATCGGACTTATCTTTTAAGTTGCTGCCTGCACGGAACATGGCTACTGCCAAATCTTCCGGTGAAATACCGGCGATTTTCGCTAATGATTCTGCTACCTCTTTATCCTTTGCGGTACAGGTAGGGGAACGATACATCAGGGTATCTGACATAATGGCTGCTAACAGAAGTCCTGCTGTTACTTTGTCAACTTCCACATTCTTTTCCTGATACATCTCGTAGATAATAGTTGCCGTACAGCCCAAAGGCTGATTGCGGAAAAATACCGGTGTAATGGTCTCGACACTGCGAAGTCTATGATGATCAATAATCTCCAATATATCCGCATTTTCAATACCATCTACTGCCTGGCCTTTTTCATTATGATCCACCATGATGACATTTTTTTTCGGAGCATTTAAAAGATTACGTCTGGAAATCATGCCCACATATTTTCCCTCATCATCCAGAATCGGGAAATCACGATGGCGCTTCTGGGCCATCACATCACGAATGGTATCCAGGAAATCTTCTGTCTTAAAAGTATTAAGGTTCTCCCTGGTCATGAAATAACTAATAGGCATGCTCTGGTTCATCAATCTGGCAACCGTATAGGTATCATGCGGCGTAGAAATCACATTGCAGCCATTTTCACTGGCCAGCTTCTGGATTGTCACAGATACCGGTGCACCTTCGCATACCACGATACAACCGGCCTTCATCTCGATGGCGCAAAGCTGAGATTCGTAGCGGTTACCTAAGATAACCAAATCCTTCGGATCGATGTAATTTTCCATTAAATCAGGATTGGCTGCTGCAATCAATACCTTTCCCTGCTCGAAGACAGCATCCTCGTCTCCGACAATCATCTCTCCATCCAGGGTTTCCAAAATATTACGATACTTCGTATGGGCCATGGCCAAAACGGTGCTGTCATACACTTCCATGTAGGATTTGGTGATATCACCAATGGTAATCAGACCCTCTAATTCATTTTCCTGATTGGTAACAGGTAAGGTAACGACGCCTGCCTCTTTCATCAAGGTCCAAGCCTTCTTCAGCGAAATATCCTGAGAAACGCCCTCAGTCTTTCGTATCTCAATGTCCTTTACCTGCTGACTGACATCCCTTAGATAAACCGGGACCGCTACTTTAAAATAATCTAAAACGTATTGGGTTTCTTCGTTTAAATGTCCCGCTCTGGCCGGAATGTGTTCTCTTCCCGTGGTTTTTGTCTTTAGATTTGCATATGCGATTGCTGAGCAAATTGAATCTGTATCCGGATTACGATGTCCGATAACAAATACCGGTTTTTGTTCCATATACTTTCTCCATTATTCTTCGTTGGTTTCCACCTCTTCAGAAGACTTCTCAGTCTCATCACTAGAAGGGGATTCCTCTACTTTATCAGCCCCAGGCAAGTCTTGCAAGCATATTTTTGTCATAGCCTCTGAATCAGGATTCTCCAAATCTGCTACACGCTTTGCCTGATTGGTGATAATTTCTTCGAAAAGATTACGTACTTCCCTGGCATTGGCATAATTTTCAGAGCGCTCCATCTTTCGCTGCACGATGAGTTCTCGAACGTGTTTCTCTACATCCTCTTCCAAAACATAATCATATTTTTTGCAGTTCATCATGAAGATTTTCTCTAAATCGTCTATGCTATAATCTTCAAATTCGATGTATTTATTGAATCTGCTCTTAAGACCAGGATTGGAATTAATAAACACTTCCATCGGCTCTGTATAACCAGCCACAATAACCACAAAATCGTCTCTGTTATCTTCCATGGCTTTCAGGATAGTATCAATGGCTTCCTGCCCAAAGGCGTCGTCCTTTTGGGAAAGAGCATATGCTTCATCGATAAAAAGCACACCACCCATAGCCTGAGAAATCTTTTCTTGGGTTTTGATAGCGGTCTGTCCCACATATCCTGCTACCAAGCCGGATCTATCTACCTCCACTAACTGGCCCTTGGATAAAACACCGATTTGCTTATATAAGCGAGCTAGGATTCTGGCAACAGTCGTCTTTCCTGTTCCGGGATTACCGGTAAATACCAAGTGCAAAGACACCGGCACAGCCTTTAGTCCCTGTTCTTTTCTCATTTTTTGAATTTTTACAAAAGCGATTAGTTCTTTTACATCATCTTTGATGGCTGTAAGGCCAATCAGTGCATCCAAATCCTCCATAGGATCTGTTTCCGGCTCTTCCGGCTTCTCCGGTGCTGCACTTGCAGTTGCAGTCTTTAACGCTTCTGCATTCTTATTCTGTAAATTTTCTTTTTCCTTATCAATCAGATTCACCATGCTCTTTGCTTCTTCTAAAGCGCTTCTTGCATTGGCAATGGCTTCCTGCTCTTCTTTTGTTTTGCCTTCGTTTGGTAGAGTACTTGGTGTCACAAGGCGTCCTACCCCAAATAAATCATCATAGATACCGCCTAATAAGTTGTCCTGCATGTCTAATCTCCCTCATTTGTTTATTCACTAAAATCCTTATCTAAGTTGATAAAGAATAAATAGCCTTCATATTTATCCTGGCAAGCCTTGGTGATTTCATCCACAATTTCCATTTTTCGATTTTCACCAAATTCAAATACCAGGTCAAAGCTTACCACTTTACGTTCTTCATTCACATAAAAGCCGTGGATTTGCTTTACTTTCTCATACTGCTTTATCAGGTTGTTTACATATTCTTTCATCTCCACATATCTGGGATTGGAGTTGTTCTGGGCATACACACCTATGGTCAAAAGAACGCCAAGTTCCTCATACACTTTGGCCGTAATCTGCCTGGACAGTGTATCCAGTTCCATAGCTGTCATGTTTTCTCTTACTTCAATATGTACAGATCCCATGTACTCTGCCGGGCCATAATTGTGTAATACCAAATCATAAGCTCCATGCACTTCATCATACATGTTGATGAGTTCCTTTACCGCTTTGGATAAGTCATCTTCAATACGCACGCCAATGATATCATTCAAGGTATCCCTCATGATTTCGATACCTGCCTTTAGGATAAAAACAGAAATGAGGACGCCAATGATACCTTCCACTTGAAGATGTAACACAACTTTTGCAAAGATAGCAATCAATGTGGATGCAGATAAAACCGCGTCGGATTTTGCATCGATACCGGAAGCCACTAAAGAAGAAGAATCCAGTTCATTTCCTCTTTTTGAAAAATAGGTGCCAAGGGCAAACTTCACCAGTATGGATGCTACGATAATCAGAATCGTAATCCAGCTATAATTCGTCTCCTCCGGACGAATAATCTTCACAAAAGACTCTTTCAAGGAAACAAGACCTGCAACCACTACGATAACCGCTACAACGGATCCAGTCAGGTACTCAATGCGGCCATGTCCGTAAGGATGCTGCTTATCTGCCGCTTTCCCGGCAAGTTTTGTACCGATAATAGTGACCACAGAGCTAATGGCATCTGTTAAATTATTGATACCATCCAAAATAATGGCAATAGAATTGGCAAGCATACCCACCGTAACCTTAAATGCCACCAACAACGCATTTGTCAAAATACCAATGATACTAACTTTTATGATTTCTTTTGAACGATCCATGTTTTTCCTCCAAAAGTATGCTATGCTCTAAACATGAATATGAAATTATCCATATGTATTTATGATACCCTAACTGAAGATAAAATAAAAGAATTCCTTCCCCTTGTATCCCAAGATAGACAAGAGCGAATTCTGAAGGCTACCACTGCAGACAAAAAGACCCAACTTCTTTTAGCCGGACTCCTAACGTTAAAAGAACTGACAGAGCTATCCGGGCTATCTAGAGAAGAGCTGGATATCAAAGTGTTAGACAGCGGTAAGCCTATTCTTTGCAATGCCATAAACGGGAAATCCGATTTGGGCTTTTCCCTATCACACACCCCCGGTGTAGTAGCCTTTTACGGTGGCCTATCCCAGGCCTGCGGAATTGATGTGGAAGCCATGCCACCGGCAGATGACATGGATACCTATGTGAAGAAAATCGGCACTTTAGAACAAATTGCCAAACGATACTTCACTCAGGAGGAACTTGATTTTGTTTTTGAACGTGAGACCTTTTTGCCTTCCAGATTCTACATGCTTTGGACCAAAAAGGAAGCCTACGGAAAGCTGACCGGCAACGGACTTGCAGACATGGAAGTAAATGTACTCTCTGCCCTGCCTGCCAGCATTCAAAGTCTCTCTTTCCACATTCCGGAAAAGAGAGCTTACCTGACTGCTATCAGCACCAAACCAATCGATGTTTTACCCACCAGATATACAGCAGAAGCGCTACTAGAGTCTTTCTAGTAACGCTTCTTTTATGTATTACGCTTCTTTCATTTTTCTTAATTCTGTAACTGCAAATGGTATAGACAAGAGGAATGTCAAAACATCTGCACAGGTCTGTGACACTTCCACTCCCGTTAGTCCGAAAAGACTTGGTAAAATCAAAATCATGGGAATGAAGCAAATGCCATTTCTAGCAGAAGCCATGATAGACGCTTTCACGCCTTTTCCAATGGATTGCAACATCATGTTTGTCATGACGATTACCGCATTGACAGGGAATACGCATGTTTGGAAGCGCAAGGCTCTTGCCCCTACTTCCACTACAACGGGATCATCTCTAAAGCACCTTACAATCGGTTCTGCAAACAGGTAACAAACCACAGCGATTACTGTCAAAAAGATAACACCATATTTTACGCAGAAAAAATACCCCTGTCGCACCCTGCTTTTGATATTCGCCCCATAATTAAAGGAGCATACAGGCTGATATCCCTGGCCGAATCCAATCAAAGCAGAACTCATCATCATGGTGACTCTGGTAACGATGCTCATACCGGCTACAGCAGCATCTCCTCCTAAGTTACCTGCCATATGGTTCAGCAATAAGGTAGCTACTGCTGCAAGACCTTGCCTGCACAAAGAGGGTGCTCCACCATTGACAATTTCTAACAGATAATGGGAATTAAAATGTACGTCCTGCAACCGAATCCGAATATTTGCACCTTTCCGGCTACCAAGAAATAGCATACAAAAGCTCATAAACTGGCCGGAAATCGTAGCAATGGCAGCTCCTCGCACCCCCATATGCAGTCCCAGAATCAGTAATGGGTCCAGCGCCACATTTACCACTGCGCCGCTCAAAAGACCAATCATAGCATACAAAGCACTACCTTGAAAACGAAGCTGATTATTCAGGACAAACTGTCCTGTCATAAATGGCGCGCCAATTAGAATGATGCGCATATAATCCATAGTGTCCACTAAAGTGGTCTTTTCTGCGCCACATAAATATGCCAAAGGCTCTACAAATAGATTTCCTACAATGGCCAGGAATAGACCTATGCATAAGGCAAGGGCAAACCCGGTAGACGCAGCTTCACTTGCCTCCTTTTTATGGCCTCCGCCTAACATTCTGGAAAGGTAATTCCCGGAACCATGACCGCAGAAAAAGCCGAGGGCCTGAATAATCGCCATAATGGAAAATACCAGTCCTACTGCCGCTGTTGCTTCTGTAGAGATTCTGCCGACAAAATAAGTATCTGCAGCATTATACAGTGCTGTGACCATCATGCTCACCATGGTAGGCAAAGCCAGTCTTGGTATCAGTTTCTCAATTGGTGTTGTGGTTAAATCTTGAAATCGCGCTTCCTGCGCTTTCTTTTTTTCCTGGGAATCCATTTTCTTTTTCTGCTGCTCCATGTTGCTCTATTCATTCATAAAAAAACCATCCTCGCTCTGTATGCAGTGCCGGGATGGTTTCACGCTATTTTCTTTTCAAAAAGAACTCCTCTAAGTTCTTCAGTAATTCATCCTTCTGAATGGTCTTTAAGAAGTATCCTTCGGGCTTAAGGGCCACTACCTTCATAACGCTTTCCTTATCTCCCTTACCGGTTAAAAAAATCACCGGAATGGAACTGGTCTCGGAATCAGCGCGAAGCATCTCTAATACCTGTGGACCGCTGGTAACCGGCATCTCATGATCTAGCAGAATCAAATCTGCCTTATTCTTTCCAAGCCACTTAATCGCCTGCATACCTGAAGAAACCATAGAAACTTTATAATCATTCTTCAGCCATTCTCGTACAATACCTAAGTAATTGGCATCGTCATCCACTACCAAAATACTTTTTTTGAACTCTCCGGCCTGAATCTTATTTAATACATCTCCCAGCGTTTTTACAAAGTCTTCATTGTCTAACGGACGATAGAATATCTTATAAATCAGTTCCTGATCAAAACGGTCCTGGATGTCCAGTATATCATTCTTGTCTCCAATGATGAACATCCCTTTTTCATCATCCCGCATCTTATCCGATAAGAAGCTGATAATATCGCTTTTCGGTAAGTCCCCCGTGTCCATATAGAGAATCACCAGGGAAGTGGTTGCCCAGTTCTGATTAATGGAATCTACACTCCATGGTGCAAATACAACATTTGCCCCGGATTCGATGATCTTCTTTTCCAGTACTTTTATTAAAAATGTTTCCTTAGCCCCAATAAGTAGTACGTTTTTTTCCGCCATCCCATGCCTCCAACGATGAAATGGAAAATAGAATTTCCCCTTAGTTCTAAGTATACTAATTACCAGAAAAGAAAGCAACGAAAAAGGACCGACTTTCGTCGGTCCCTTGATGATGTGATGCGTAGCATCACATCATTCCCATGCCGCCCTGTGGCATTGCTGGCACTGGATTATCTTCTTTGATGTCTGCTACAGCAGATTCTGTGGTCAGGAATGTGCTAGCTACGCTAGTTGCATTCTGAAGAGCAGATCTGGTAACTTTTACAGGATCCAGAATACCAGCTGCAATCATGTCTACGTATTCATCGTTTAATGCATCGTAGCCCTGTCCTGCTTTGGATTCGTATACTTTATTGATGATAACAGATCCTTCCAGACCTGCATTGCTTGCAATGTGGAACAAAGGAGCACGAAGTGCTGCAAGTACGATTTCAGCACCGGTCTTCTCATCGCCTGTCATTTTTGCTGCAAGTTTTTCAACTTTCTTGGAAGCATGGATGTATGCAGATCCACCACCTGCGATTACACCTTCTTCAACTGCTGCTCTGGTAGCATTCAAAGCATCTTCCATACGAAGTTTTGCTTCTTTCATTTCGGTTTCGGTAGCAGCACCTACGCGGATAACTGCAACACCACCTGCCAGTTTTGCAAGTCTTTCCTGTAATTTCTCTTTATCGAAGTCAGATGTGGTTTCAGCAAGCTGATTCTTAATCTGTGCTACACGAGCAGAGATTGCGTTCTTCTTACCCAGACCATCTACGATAACGGTGTTTTCTTTGTTTACTTTGACAGATTTTGCTCTACCAAGCATATCCATGGTAGCATCTTTCAGTTCCAGACCAAGGTCAGAGCTGATTACCTGTCCACCTGTCAGGATAGCGATATCTTCCAGCATAGCTTTTCTTCTGTCACCATAGCCAGGTGCTTTAACAGCTACTACGTTGAAGGTACCACGAAGTTTATTAACGATTAAGGTGGTCAATGCTTCACCTTCTACATCTTCAGCGATAATAAGAAGTCTGGATCCGGACTGTACAATCTGCTCAAGCAGAGGCAGAATATCCTGAATATTGCTAATCTTCTTATCTGTGATCAAGATGTAAGGATCGTCTAATACGGCTTCCATCTTGTCCATATCTGTGCACATGTAAGCAGATACATAACCACGGTCAAACTGCATACCTTCTACTAAGTCCAGTTCAGTCTGCATGGTCTTGGATTCTTCAATGGTGATAACACCATCTCTGGAAACTTTTTCCATAGCGTCAGCTACCATCTGACCTACTTCTTCATCGCCTGCAGAGATAGCTGCAACTTTTGCAATCTGATCTTTGCCTTTTACTTTTGTGCTCATATCCTTCAGGGCTTCTACAGCACATTCTGTAGCAGCTTTCATACCTTTACGAAGGATGATAGGGTTTGCGCCGGCAGCCAGGTTCTTCATACCTGCATCTACCATAGCCTGAGCAAGTACGGTAGCTGTAGTAGTACCATCACCTGCTACGTCATTTGTCTTTGTAGCTACTTCTTTTACAAGCTGAGCACCCATGTTTTCAAATGGGTCTTTTAATTCGATTTCTTTTGCGATTGTTACACCATCGTTTGTAATCAGTGGAGCACCGAAGGACTTATCCAATACTACATTTCTACCTTTCGGTCCAAGGGTCACTCTAACGGTATCAGCCAGCTTATCTACACCGGCCTGTAATGCTGCTCTGGCTTCTGCGCCAGTTTTAATCTCTTTTGCCATGTTTCATTCCTTCTTTCGTCAATCTATTATTTGATAATTGCTAAGATATCTTCCTGTTTTACAACGATGAATTTCTCATCATCCAGCTTTACTTCTGTTCCGGAATATTTGGAATAGATTACCTTGTCTTTTACCTTTACTTCCATTTTCACTTTATCTGTACCAGGTCCTACTGCGATAACTTCAGCCTGCTGAGGTTTTTCTTTCTCCTGGCCAGGAATCACGATACCTGATTTGGTAGTCTCTTCTGCTACTAACTGTTTTAAAACAACTCTGTCTCCAAGTGGTACTAATTTCATGTTGTACGCCTCCTTTTATTCTTATTAGCACTCTTTTCATTTGAGTGCTAACAACTATAAATTATAGTATTGCAATTACCTACAAATGTCAAGGGACTTTCCCCTGCTTTTCACGAAAAAAACACAGTTTCTTTTTGCTATGAAAAAAGGGCGTTGTCCACTAGGAAACAACGCCCTTTTCGATCTTTATGGATTATTCATCTTCTCCATAATCATAGTTATCAATATACATATATCCGCTGAGATAAGAAGTCATCTTACCACCTCTGGACCAGTATTTTACAACTTTCTTATCTAAGGTAACAATATCATCTTCGCCCTTGTATAAGCAAAGTTCACCTTTGGACTTACCGGAAAGGAAGAGAATCTTGTTTGGACCATAGTAAGTGAAGTCTTTCACTTCATCTGCTAATTTGGTCTTATCACCTTTTTCATTGAAAATCTGATAATCGTCCTTACCAAATTCGGAGTCTTTCGATAAGATGTAATGACCATCTTCAGCATAGTAGTTGGATCCGGATACGCATACATCTTTTGCAATCTTTTTGCTTTCCTTACCATCAAATGCGCAAAGAGTAGCTTCATTATCATCATAATCTGTAAAGTACAGATATTTACCATCTTCAAAGCTTGCATAGCAACCTTTATCTTTAATGGTATTTGCTTCACCAAGTTTATTGCCTTTGATTGGATAGATGGAGATGGTATATCCGTCTTTCTCCTTCTTCTCCAAGGATTCTACTACAAGAGATTTACCTTCGTCTTCAACATGAAGTTCGTATAAGGTACCATCCAACTCGATTTCTGTAGCCTCGCCGCCAACTACATAGTAGTTGTAAGCTCCATCAAAGTTCTCAGTAGAATGATATGCACCTTCTCCTCTATAAGTGCCAACGCCAAGTTCATACATGGCATCATCTGCATCATAAATATCGTCGATGCTTACTTTTCCTACAGAAGAATCCGGATCCACTTTGGAGAAGAATACTACATTCTCATCGGCCTTAATATCACCGGCATTAACATCTTCGCATACCACTTTTGTCTTGCCATTCTCATAGCTGCAAAGCTGGTATACACTTGTCTCTACTTCATGATCCTTTAACTCTTCTCTTAATTCTACACGATCTGCTACTTCATAATATGCTTCATATGCTTCATAGTAAGCATCTTCATCATATACAAACCATTCATTGGTATCTGCATTGAAGTAGTACTGCTTGTAATCATCTGTATTGTAGTAACGATAGTAGCCTGTATCACTGTCCTTAGAGCAGTAGTCCGTAATGGTTTTCGCTACATCATTGTCATAGTACTTTTTGATGTACTCCTTATCAGAGTCACTGATTGCGTCCTCTTCGCTGGATGCCACATAAAAGTCTTTCTTTTCAGGTTCGTGAATATCTTTTTCTTTTTCTGCCTTTGGATCGTCAATCAAATCGTAAAGATTTACTTTGGTAGTATCTACAGTTGTATAGAAGAAATTCTCCTGTTTATATCCTACAAAGAATACGTTATTTACGTTTTCCGCTACCTTTTCAGGTTCTTTGCTACCATCCTTGTAGATATATAGGTCATCGTAGCTTCCGTTATCCGCATCATAATCGGATCCATAGATGCAAAGGTCTGCTTCAAACTCGAAAGGATATACATCTTTTGCAATCTCTTCTTCATCAGCGCCCGCTTTTACTTCCATGATAGAAAGATCATAAAGTTCGGAATCATCCTCGTCAGAGGCTTTCTTAAGAAGAACTTTTGTGTTTTTGTCGTTCAGTTCAAAATCTTCTACATCTTTTGCTAAATCTACAGAATCTTTGCCATTGTACAGCATCAATTTGTCATCGCCTTTGATGTAAAGGACTTTATCCTTATCGATTACACGAATATCGTTTAAAGATACTTTGGTATCAATTTCCTGAATCAAGGATTCATTTTTGTCTACATCTTTTTTGGCTTTCTTTAGATTGATTCTGGAAAGTGTACCTACTCCATCCTCTGTATCTACTTTAGAGAAGAAGTAGAATTCATCTGTACCATATCCATAGTAGAAAGAATACAGGTAAGATGGATATTCATCATCATCTACGCCGGAAATCTTTGCAATCTCATAAACCTTAGGTTTCTTTGCAGTGATATTCTTATTCACGCAAAGTACGTTTTTTCTAAGGTATACAACCATGTTTTCATTGACGCTTTTTTTACCGCCAAAGAAATGTTTGCCAAGGAATACACCAAGGACTACCAGCACAATGATTGCCACTACGCCGATAATTACAGAAGCATGGTCTTTTTTCTTTTCCGGTTCTGCCGGAATCGGAGATACAACCGGTGTTTCCTCCGCTGCAGGAGTCTCTGCTACAGGTGTTTCCTCCGCTACAGGAGCCTCTGCTACAGGTGTTTCTGCTGCTGGTGCTTCTTCTACAACAGGAGTTTCTGTTGCTGGTGCTTCTTCTGCCGGGGTCTCAACTACAGGTGTCTCTTCTACTTCTACTTTGGTGCCGCATTCTGCACAGAACATTGCACCTTCCGGGAGCTCTGCTCCACAATTCTTACACTTCATTTTCATCCCTCACACTTATGGGAGGAACAAGTCCTCCCTTATTTTTCTGATTTAGATTAGAATAAATCCATCAGTTCATCATTTTCATAAATTGCTTCATAGAATTCTTTCGTAAGGTCTTCCCAATCTTCCTCGTCTGCATTACCTACATCAAATGCATCGTCCTCATCTGCAAGCTTATCCATGATTTTGGAGCCTTTGCTGATGGTTACGGTTAAGTCCATATCCAAAGACTCAGAACCGGCTTTAAACTTATTGATAGAGAAGGTGATGGAATCAGACTTGGAAAGATAAGTACCTTCCAGCTTTATTTCATCATAATCACCTTTATACTGGAATTCGTATTCACCGGATTTCTTATTATACTCCAGAGAAGCTACTTCATTACCGTTTAACTCAAACTCTTTCGTAACCTGATCTTTCTTTACTTCTGTAACGATTTCAAATTCACCATCTTCTGCGTCAGAATCCCAGGATACTAAAAGGTTCTGCATCGGGTATTCGCCACCCTTGAAGTCAACTTCTAAAGTTGTATCATCATCGTTAGCAAGACGGATTGCTGCATACTGTTTCTTGTATAAGAAGAAGGTCAGTTCTAAATCATCCATATCCTCAATGGAATCAATGACTTCATCAAAAGAATCTTCATAGCTATCTGCATAGTCCTCGAAGAATGCAACTTCTTCGCCTAAGTCAGAATAGTAGCTTACAAATGCATCTTTGTAATCTTCTAACCAATCAGTCAAAGTGTCTTCGTCTAAAACAGTGGTGTAACCTGTACATTTCTGTTTTTTACCGTTTACTTCAAACTGCTCTGCTTTAACCTTTTTGAATTTCAGTTTTTTGAAATGTTCATCGGTAACTTTGGTCACATCAGCAGTTAACTTAGCCTGCTTCTCATCAAAGTCTTGATTGACAGACGCAAAGAGCTTATCGATATCTTCGATTTCCATGCCCTCTTCCTCTACCATGTCAACCACATAACCGTCCTTCTCATCTACATAGTTGTAAGACATAACATCATCAGTCAAAAGCGGAACAGCTACCTGGATAATCTTATCATCCATATACATCTGCAGCTTCGTGCTGACGCCTTCATATTCTAATTCAGAGTCAAGAGACATCAGCTTCTTACCGCGATTGCGATTGAAGTCTGCATTGATGCTCATATCTTCTACTTCGCCTTCTACTTTGATGTTGTAGTCACCTTTTGCAAGGAAGGCTGCCTGGCCTAAGTCCTTAAGACCAGCTTCTGCTTTCAGGGTATTGGCACCGGCTTTTAAAATCTTGCCATTGGTACCACCGCCGAATGCTGCATGTGCTACACCGGCAACAACTGCTACAGCTGCTACAGTAGCCACCACGCCAATGAACGCTTTGTTCTTGAAAATGCTTGTCTTCTCTGTCGCATCAGTAACCCCTGCATAAACTGTAGGCTGTGGTTCTACGACATTTGCTGTAGTACTTTCAGCAGTCTCTGTTACTTCTTCAGTAGTTTCTGTGACCTCTTTCACAGTTTCGTCTGTGTTCAGAGGTTCCCCTGTCATAGGATCAAAATTCATTCCCATTTCTCATAATCTCCTTTACTTTTGGAAGGTTTGTCTAGTTTGACAAACCTTTAACATTATCCCATAAACGGCGCTAAAATGCAATATAAGGGACAGTTTCAGTATAAACCTGCTCTGTCCCTTACTACACCTACAATTCCGCGAAGATTGGTTGACTAATTCGCCATATTGTAGAAATAAAAACTATATCATCTTGTAATCGCCTACATGAAATCCGATTCCGTATGTTTTTTTGGGATCATAATTTGTCATGCAAATCTGTGTATTTATTTTCCCCTTTGCCGGCACTTCTACCTTTTGAAAAGCAACAAGCTCCGGATAAGTAAGTTCATCATCTGCCAGACGATAGACCTGTAACACCGCCATACCCTCTCGGTCAGACAGATTTGCTACTGTAGCATCCAGCTTTCCATTCTCCATACTCGCTGCCTGCAGTTCAAATTCACTATAGCTTAAGCCATAGCCAAATGGGAACTGTACCGGAATCTGATGTTTCTCCGTATAGCGATAGCCGATTTCCATGCCTTCTTTGTAATGCACCATATCCGGATTTCCACAGTCTCCAACAGATACACCGGAGCAGTCTTCCTTTTTGCAATAAAAGGTCTCCGGCAAATGACCGCTTGGATTGACCTCTCCAAATAAGGTTTCTGCCAGGGCTCTGCCACCTTCCATTCCGTTATAATACATCCATACTAAGGAGTCACAATGAGAAAGCCACTTGGTCATGTCTACACAGCCACCGCCCAGCATCACAACCACTGTATCCTTTCTTTTTTCCAGTAGTTTCACCAGCAGTTCGTTCTGCTCATAAGGTAAATCAATATCTTTTCGGTCTAAACCTTCTGAATCCATATCGTGGTTCAGTCCACCTACGAAAATGACCTGGTCATACTGCTCACAAACAGCAAGCACTTCTTCCCTCAAGGCTGCTCGTTTTTCTTCTAACAATTGATTTGCCTTCGTCTGAGCCTCTGTCTGTCCGCCTCCATTTTCCAGACTGATGGCCTGCCAGTTGGTTCCTTCCGGCGTCATGGAAGCATCCAGCTTACTGATATAGCCAGGTAAATACTCCACCTTTGTATTGCCACCTAGAAGTGTCTTGATACCCATCAGTGGAGACATTTCATAAAGGGCTTTGATTTCCGCACTACCGCCTCCATTAGAATGAATACGGTTGGCATTTTCTCCCACCAAAAGCACGCGTTTTCCTCTTAAAGCCTCCTTGGAAAGTGGCAATTTTTTGGCATCATTTTTCAAAAGTACAATGCTTTCTCTTGCAATGTCTAGTGCTTTTGCTCTATTTTCAGCAGTGTTGTAAGAGCCGGATTTACGTTTGTCTTTCTCCTCTCCAATCATGCGAAGACGATACATCAGCAAAAGAATATGGGCTACCTTTTCATCGATAAAGCGGATATCCACTTCTCCCTTTTCTACCTTTTCCTTTAAAGGCTTCGCAAAATGGTAGTCATCAAAATTATAAGTAACAGACATTTCCACGTCATTTCCATGTCGTACAGCATCTGTGGATCTGACAGCACCCCAGTCGGATACCACCAGACCATCGTAGCCCCATTCTTTGCGTAATACCTGGTCAAGTAATAATGGATGCTCACTGCAATAGGTGCCATAAATCTTGTTGTATGCACTCATCATACTAAGCGGCATGGCTTTTTCTATGATTTCTTCATAGACCTTTAAATAAAGATTGCGAAGCACTTCTTCGTCGATTTCCGCATCCACTTCCAGTCTGGCGGTTTCCTGATGATTCAAGGCATAGTGTTTCACACATGCAGCCACATCAGATTTCTGCACCCCCTTTACAAAAGGAGCTGCAAGATCTACGGTAAGTCTGGGGTCTTCACTGAAGTATTCAAAGTTACGGCCATTTAACGGCGTACGTTTTAAATTCACCCCCGGAGCTAAGATAATATCTTTTCCTCTGCCTCTTGCTTCCTGTCCTAATACATCTCCGGCATCCATTGCTCTTTCCGGATTCCAGGTGGCGGCTACGGCGCTGATGCAAGGCAGGTAGGTCACATAATCATCCGTATTACCCACCAGCATCCACTCTTTTGGCTGAAACTCTGCTCTGACACCGGCAGGTCCATCCGACATGGTAAGTGCCGGGATTCCCAGGCGTTCCACTGCTTTTGTACGGAACAACTCTGCTCCGTGAATCATGCCGATTTTTTCCTCTAAGGTAAGTTCACGAATCAGTTTCTCTATTTCTTTTTGAAACGCTACTTCTTTTGTTTTATCTACTGTTGCCATATTTCTGGTTCCTATCTATACTTCTTCACTTTTACTTCAGTACACGAATGACTTTTACATCCTTCGCCTCTATCTGATACTTACCTGCTGTGAGTGTTTCTCCTGTCAGAAGGTCTTCTCCATCTACCGGTAAATCAAAGTTTCCGGCCTTCTCACCATAGTTTAATACATAATACAGAATACCGGTTTCGTTCTCTCTGGAAGTTACTTCTATTTCCTTTGAGGTTTCTAACAACGGACGGATTCCTGCCTCTGCCAGAATATCCTCTAAAAAGACATCCCTAAAGGCTTCATCAGAATCTGTCGCCACATAATATGCTTTTCCCTCGCCAAACTCGTTCTTTGTAACCACGGGCATGCCCTGATAAAAGTCCTCCAGGTAACCTTTGTCATCTAAGGCTACTGCTCCTTCCAGATGAATCAAGTCACAAAGCAGTTTTGCGGGATATACTTTTCCATGATAGGAAAAGTGATTGCAGGCATCCTGTGGAAAAGCATCTGTTTCTTCTACCCAGATACCTAAAATATCCCTCAGTTTTCCCGGGTATCCACCGGTGACAACCAAATCATTTTCCTGCACATAGCCACTGAAGAATCCGGTAATAAAAGTGCCCCCTTTTTCTACGAAGGCTCTGATTCTTTCATCCAGGCCGGTCTCAACCATATAAAGAACCGGAGCTATCACCACCTGGTATCCTGTCAAATCAGAATCCGGGAATACAATATCCACATCGATATTTTTCTTTCGCAGAGAGGCATAGTATTTACTTACCTGCTCTCTATAATTCAAATCCTGAGAAGGACCTGCGGAATACTCTGTGGCCCACCAGTTATTCCAGTCAAAAAGTACAGCCACTTTCGCTTTTGTCTCCATGGCCATGGTGGCTTCTCCCAATTTTTTCAGTTCTTCTCCTAAAGCAGAAGCTTCCCGGAATACTCTGGTATCTCCATGGCCGCAATGATCGATGATGGCGCCATGGTACTTTTCGCAGGCACCGATACTTCTGCGCATTTGGAAAAACAGCACAGAGTCTGCCCCATGTGCTACTGCCTGATAACTCCACAGCCTTAAGACTCCCGGTCTTTTCAGGGCATTATAAGGAAGCCAGTTGGTTACGCTGGGGGTCTGCTCCATCAAAGCAAAACTTTCCCCATCCTTGATGCCTCGCATCAAATCATGACACATGGCTGTAATTTCAACGGGATCTGTGGGAGATGGATAATTATCCCAGGAAACAAAGTCCATTTCTTTTGCCCATTTTCGATAATCCAAAGGTTTATAAAAGCCCATGAGATTGGTAGTAATGGCTGCCTTTGGCACTATTTTACGGATGGCATCTCGCTCCATCTTATACATATCCAGCATGGCATCCGACATGTACCGTCTATAATCCAAAGAGATTCCTTGGAACATGGTGTGGCATCTACCACCCCATTCCCCTTCTTCTGATAAAAGGTTAGGCGCTACGATTTCCTCAAAATCATAAAAAGTATGTCCCCAGAAAGAAGTATTCCAAGCCTTATTCACCGCTTCGATACTGCCATACTTTTCTTTCAGCCATTTGCGAAAGCCCTTTTCACAGTTTTCGCAATAGCAGTCCCCGCCATATTCATTGGAAATATGAAAGGCAATGATGTTTTTCTGATCTTTATAGTGTTCAGCAAGTTTCTCTGCAAGAAGTGGTGCGTATTTGTGGTAGGTTGGACTATTGGGACAGGAATTGTGTCTGCCGCCGAATTTGTGCTTTCTACCGGCATAGTCCACTCGCAGAATATCCGGATATCTATGGGCCATCCACGCCGGATGGGCACCTGTAGAGGTAGCCAAAATAATTTGCATGCCATGCTCTGTCACCAGATTCACGATTTTATCTAATTTGGAAAAATCATATTCTGTTTCCGATGGCTGTATTGCTGCCCAGGAAAACACATTCAAAGTCACCGTATCAATGCCGGCCTTTGCAAATAACGCCATATCCTCGTCCCAGATTTCCTCCGGCCACTGTTCCGGATTATAGTCCCCACCATAGGGGAGTTTTTTTACCTGGTTGTCCCATCTCATCAGTCTGTCCTCCGACCTTGTTTTTTAAACTCTGCCGGTGTCATACCGGCGTGCTTTCTAAATTTCTTACCGAAATAATCCACGTCATTATAGCCCACAAGCTCAGCCACTTCGTAGACTTTGTGCTTTCCTTCCAAAAGTAGCTCCTTGGATTTTTTGATACGACATTCATTCAAGTAGTAGTTGTAGCCTATTCCCATGGTTCTGGTGAAAAGTCTGCCAAGATACCCGGAATTATAGCCAAACTGATTTGCCAAATCTTCCAAGGTAAGAGGCAATGCATAATTTCGTTCCGTGTAGGATAAAATATCCTCAATGATATTTTCATTGCCGCTTCTTTCATGAAGCTTTTCCATTACTCGATCAAACAGTTCCGTCATGTACTGAATAATTTCATAGAGATAAAATCTTCCTTCAATAAATTCAATGATACCCGCATGACTTTCAAACTGCTCCGCCAAAGAAGGATACTGTTTTGTCAGACGATCTTTGCATTGTAATAGAATCTCTGTGAGATACAAACACACATCCGGCGTATCCATAGTGGATTTCTTCAAGCTCTCCGTAAGGCTTTCTAAAGTTTCAATCAGTTCTCTACGATTTCCCCCTATGGCAGCATCCGATAATTTATCAATCACTTCCTGCTGCATAGCTTTATCGGGATTACCCGTATCCTTTTGTTCTTCTTCCCCGGTATGGGTTCTGACAAAATGCTGTCCTTCCTCGCAAAAGAATCTGCGTTTTGCCAGTTTTTTTGCAGACTCAAAGCAAAGTGCTACGTCCTCAGGCTTTTCTCCTTTTTGACCAATGGCAAGGAAAATCATATCTAAAGGACTGTCTAATTCCACCGGTGCCTTTTCATAGTGTTCCAAAAAATCCTCGAATCTGGCGATAGCAGATTTTCCCTTTAGTAAAATGCAGGAAAAACCCTCTGCATCACAGGTCTCATACTGGCTTTCCTCCAGGAACGCCGGTAACAGTTCTGTCATGGCAAAGGCTGCACTGCTCTTACCGGCATGGTAGGTCTCATGAATCACCACCTGGTATTCCGGACAAAGTAGTCCCATGCCTTCTAATTCGTCCAGGCTTTCTTCTCTGTGTTCTTTCTCGTCATCTTCTAAATACGTACCCATGAGAAGTTCATTCACGACCACGTTTTTGGCTTTCTTCCGCATCTTACCGATACGACCGCCTTCTCTGGCATTCTTTTCAATCTCACCACGTATTTTCTGTACAGTAGCATACAATTCATCTTCATCTATCGGTTTTGTGATGTAATTGGTTACCCGGTTGCGTATGGCTTCCCTGGCATAACTAAAATCAGAATATCCACTGAGTATGATAAAATACCCTTCATATCCCTGCTCTCTGGCTAGTCTGATTACATCTATCCCGTGAATTTTGGGCATCTGCATATCCATTACCACCAGCGTAGGATTCAGCTTCATAATAGCTGACAGTGCTTCTTCTCCATTGCTGGCATCTCCTACGATACGAAATCCTAAGGACTCCCAATCGATGATCAGCTTAATGCCCTCTCTAATATTTAATTCATCATCCGCAATTAATACAGTTTCCAATATATCTGCCTCCAAATAGAACTCTGAAGCAATTGTATCATATGTTTTAAAATAGGGTTGCGACAGGAGTCGCAACCCTACCTTATAATAGCTTTTTAGATTATTCAGCCAACGCTGCTTTTTCTGCTGCTGCACGAAGTGTAGCTTCATTTTCCTGGAATGCGATGCATTCATCATAGCCATATTCTTTCGCTTTTTCAGTCATTTCAGCTACGATAGCATCAAATTCAGCATCGTCTTTTGCGTAGATTGCTTTCCAAGAATTGTCTTTCACGCAGGTGCTTACCTGATCCCATACAACCTGTAATTCGTCAGAGTGTACACCACCTGTGTACATAGAACCAGGAGAAAGGATGTATTTCTGTTTATCCAGATACTGGTCTGGTGTATCTGCGCCTGCCCAGTCTCTCCAATCCTGTTCGATCTGAGAACCTGCTTCATCGGAGTAGCTAGCCCAGTTACGATAGTTGTAAGTCTCACCATTGCTATCCGGGTTAGGAGCATCCAAAGACCAGGTGCTGTTGTTCATCTTGAAGGAACCATCATCGAAAGTACCTTCATAGCCGTTACCAAGTTCTGTTGTGATGTCTGTCTTGCAAGCTTTACCGATTTCGGTGAACTGAGTCTTGCCGTTTTCATCATAGTACCAGCAAACATCCTTAGGACCATATTCAAAGGTCATACGTCCTTCCGGAGTGCAAAGCCAGTTGTAGATAGCCATGCAAAGTTCAGGATATTCTGTGTTGGCACCGATAGACCATACACGGTTACCACCATATACGTTAAGACCATAACGGATTGGTGTAGCGTCGGTAGGTTTTACAGGGAACATACCCTTGTTTGCTGCCAGATGGTCAGGTGTGTTATACAGAGCAGAACCCATGAAGTTAAATACGTTCAGGAATGCAGTACCGTTCTGATAGTCTTCCTGCATACCATCAAAGCCCTGTGTCTGAGAGTCTGGATCCAACAGACCTTTCTGGTATAAGTTGTTGTAGAATTTCAGAGCAGTCAGGTAAGGACCGTTCTCTTCCAGTACAGGATGGAACTTCTGAGTGGAAGGATCATACAGACCAAGGCCAAACTCATCATAACCATAGTAAGCTGATGCTGTGGATTTTACGAACATAACCATGTCGCCATCCCAGTCATTGAATAAAGATACGCCGTAGGTTGGGTTGCCATTGTCATCTGTAGGGCAAGCCTCTTTCATCTTAGCCAGTACATCTACCATACCATCGAAGTCTTTGATTTCCGGTTTGCCAAGTTCTTCATACAGATCGTAACGAAGATCCCATGTGTACATAAAAGAACCTGGGTCTGTTGCAGATACTGTTACGTCGTGGCCAAAGCCATATACTTTACCGTCAGGGGAGATGCCTGCGTTTTTCTCAAGTGCTGCGGACATGTTGCTTCTGATGAATGGGCCATAATCTGTTAAAAGATTATCTTCGTTGAAGTCAAATAACATGCCTTTTTCAATCGCTTCCTGATACTGATTGCCATCAGAGCCCCAGATTACCAGGTCACCTAAGTTGCCGGATTCCATACGAGTATCGTATACACCGTCACCTTCTGGGATAATGTTCAATTTTACATTGAATTTATCCAGTAAAATCTTTGCGAACCAACCGGTCTGCTCACCGGAATAGTTTGCCAACTGATCGTACACATCCAGTGTTACAGTTTCTTCAGGAATGATGTCGGATAAATCCGCCTCATAGCTCACACCTGTTGCTGCTTCATCAGCTGGTGCTGTAGCAGCATCACTTTCGTCTGCTTCTGTATCTGTGTCTACCAATGTGCCTGCAGGATTGCTTGTACCGCAAGCTGTCAAAGATACAGCCATAGAAGAAGCAAGTAAAAGTGCTACTAACTTTTTCATTTTCATTGCATAACCCTCCTTATTGTGAATGCAAAATCTATCTTCAACTCTCTTTTGAGTTAAAGTCCTTCTTAGCCCTTTACCGCGCCAATCATAATACCCTTCTCAAAGTAGCGCTGCATAAAAGGATAAACTAACAGAATCGGAATGATGGTTACCATGGCAATGGTGTATTTGATAACCTTTCCGTTCAATGCAGAATCCAGTACGGTCTTACTGATACCGGATGTACTACCGGCACTCATCAGGGCAGATAAGTTACTGGTGGTATTTAAGTAAATATAGAGTCTATGCTGTAAGGTATACAGCTTCGGAGCTGACTGCATTAAAATCAAGGAATCCTGGAAGGAGTTCCAGTGGCCTACCGCACCGAAGATTGCAATGGTTGCCAGAATCGGTTTGGAAAGTGGCAAAATAATCTTCCAGAAAATCTTTAAATGAGAAGCGCCGTCCAATGAAGCACTCTCCTGCAACTCCAGTGGAATCGCAGACTCGATATAGGTTTTCACCAAAATGATGTTATACGGTGCTACGATGCCCGGAATGATATATGCCCAGAAAGTATTGGTGAGGCCCAGCATGGACATATTCAAATACCAAGGAATAATACCTGCATTAAAGTACATGGTAATGACCAGGAATCGATACCAGAAGCTTCTACCCCACATCTCCTGCTGTGTCACCATGTAGCCCACAAAGGCAGAGGCAAGTACCATCAGCAAAGTACCAAGAATCGTTCTTGCTAAAGTAATGGCAAAAGAAGCAAATAAGTCATTTACCTGTAATAATCGAATGTAGTTTTCAAAATGTATCCCTCTTGGGATGAAGTTTACAAGTCCCTTGCGAACCAGTTCATTGTCACTAATGGTATTGATGAACAGGTAGTAAAAAGGGAAAATACAAACCAGCGTAAATAACGCGAAAAATAAACCGTTGATGATATCAAAGACCACGTCACCGGGTCTTCTTTTAAACTTTCCCATAGTGCCCTCCTTATACAATGGTCTCGCCACGAAGTAGTTTGGATATAGAGTTTGCAATCCATAGCAACGTTACGCTGACTACAGATTTCAACATACCTACTACCGTAGACAATGGAATCGCACCTTTTACGATACCCATCTTATATACATAAAGATCCAGTACCATAATCTGTGCTGTATTAGAGGAATTCTCAAATACCATGTACTGTTCCATACCATTGGACAGGATGCCTGCTACTGCCATCAGCAGCAATACATAGAAGGTAGGCATAAGTCCGGGCACTGTCACATGCCACATCTTCTGGAATCGACCGGCACCATCTACTGTGGCAGCTTCATAAAGCTGCTGATCGATACCGGATATACCGGCAATATAAATGATGGCGCTCCAGCCAAGGCCTTTCCATAAGCCCCACAGAAGCATTTTTAACCATGTATGGCTTCCACTCATCAGGAAGTTCTTACCTTCTGTCCAGATTCCCAGATTCACCATCAAGGAAGAGATGAAACCGTCTGTAGAGAAGATACAAAATGCAATGGCGAATACCAATACCCAGCTGATAAAGTTAGGAATGGTAGTAAAAGTCTGTACAAATCGTCTGAACTTAGAATTACGAATTTCAGAAAGGAAAATCGCAAAGGCCATAGGCAACCAGCTTGTGGCAATACCAAGGCCACTCATAGCCAGTGTGTTTTTCATCACATTGAGAATATCTCTCGTGGTAGACTTGTTACGCACCAGCTGTCCAAACCACTTAAATCCTACGAAGTTTTCCATGCTTAAGGTGTCACCGGATTTGTAATCGAAGAAAGCATATCTCCAACCCCAAAGTGGTAAGTAGCTAAATACAAAAGCAAGTAAGATGAAAGGCAAGAACATCAGAAACAGTTTAAACTTAGTCTCCATCTCGAATTTCTCACCCTTTACAGGACGACCCACCAGGATGAGCTGTACTACTGCATTGATAAAAAGCACAATGAGTAAAATCAGCATCACATAGTAGAAATCCTGAAACATAGGCTCTACCTTGGAAGGTTTCTTGGTGGTTGCAATCTGGAAATATGCTTTCCAAATACCACTCATGGAAACAACAGCTGCCAAAGTACCGATGGCAGTCAAGAGATTTCCGGTAAATCTGCATTTACGATTTCCAAGAGAGAAGCAAGCTCCCACAGCACAAAAGATAATGCCGATGCAGATGATCAAACTGGATATATTCAAAAGATGCATGGTGGATTCTAAGACCCAACCCTTTTTGAAAGCTCTGCCGAAATTGGCAACCAGATTTCCGTAGGAAAAACCACTGGTCAGTAGAGATGTACTTCTGCCGATCATGCCACTGATTCTGGCCACGTTTAATCCCGGGAAAAACAATGTTACAAGTAGAAATATAGAAATGATTCTATAGGGATAATATAAGACATTTGTTGTTTTATCCTTAGACACTTTTCTTATCCTCCCAAACTAAAAAGGTATCTGCTTTACGCAAGTATCATTCTACGTGATACCCCATAAAACAAATACCCTTCTTTTCTGTTCAAAAACACGGTACATTTTGTACCTACATTTTTGAGGGGGATATTTCTTAGCTGAAAATCAGATTATGCAGCTTTCTGGTGGTGCATCCTGTGCCGTAATCTACGCACTGGGTCATCATCAAAATCGTAATGCCACTCTTTGGAGCATTGCAAAAATATGGTCCGAGCCAGCCATCCCAGCCATACTCTCCTAGATCTGCAAAAATGCTGGCACGTTCCGGTTCCACCATAATGCGCATTAAGTTTCCATAGGAGAAACCTTCCAGGCCTGTCCAACCTGCAAGGCCCTGTCTCTGCTCATGCGTTAATTTGGCACTGGACATGAATTCCACAGCCTTTGGAGATAAAATCTGCTGCCCCTTGTAGCTTCCCTTCGCCATCAGCATTCTGGCAAAGGCCGCATAGTCATCCACTGTAGAGAATAATCCAGCTCCACCGGATTCAAAAGCATTCTTCTTGCCATCATCGCGAATACCTAAGTTGTTACCGGCATACTCTTTTACTTCCCCATCCCTGCAGATGTAAGTCATGGCATATCTATCTTTCTTTTCTTCCGGTACATAGAATGCCGTATCTTTCATTTCCAGTGGTGCAAAGAGTCTCTTTTCTAAGAACTCTCCAAAACTCATACCACTAACCGCTTCAATCACCGCGCCTAAAACATCGGCACTGGTGCCATACTGGAACTGCTCTCCCGGCTGGAACTGAAGTGGTAGTTTACCCAGTCTGTCTGCAAATTCTGCTGTGGTCATCATATGGTCACTGTGGAAACGATCCACCATCTCTTTGTAAATCAAATCAGTACCTACTTCGGCAGGTGTATTGATAAAAGGATAAACCAGACCGGATGTCATATTCAAAAGGTCTTTGATCAGTACAGGGCGGTCCCATCTAACAGGTCTTCTGCCCTTTGCATCCACGATTTCCTGATTTGCAAAGGAAGGCAGGAATTTGCTCACCGGATCGCAGTAATCCATGATTCCATCTTGTAACAGGAGCATGGCTGCTGCCGCTGTCACAGGTTTACTCATAGAATACAGTCTGCAGATGGTATCTCTCTGAAAAGGTTTTTTCTCTGCCACATTGGCATAACCACTTTCTCCGTAGAAGACTTCCTCTCCATCTTGTAATACCAAAAGATTCAGTCCTGCCAGTTCTTTGATTTCCACTGCCTTATCCATGCAGGCTTTCATTTTGTCATGATTCATGTTGCTTTTCTCCTTTATGTGGTAATGTCAGCACCACGCTGGTGCCTTTTCCTTCTTTTGATCGAATCTGCATACCATAGTCTTTGCCATAGTATAGTCTAATGCGCTGGTGAATGTTATATAGACCAATGGAACTTGCTCCCTTTCCATCACCCTCTACACGCTTTTCCTGCAAAGAAGCATTTAATGCAGCCACTTCCTCTTCTGACATACCAAGGCCATCATCATTTACCGTAATGATCAGGCTACTCTCTCTTCCTTCCTGGGGCTGTTCATATTCTGCAATGATACTGACATGCCCGGAATGATCCATATTCTTCAAACCATGTCCCACTGCATTTTCTACGATAGGTTGCAGTAAAAGTGGCAGCATAGGATAAGATGCCGCATCCACCCCATCTGTAATATAAAAGTTCCAGTTCACTTTATCCCCAAAGCGAAGACGCTGAATCTGCATGTAGCTGTCCACATGCTTTAATTCATCTTCCAGAGTAGACATACTTCGGCCTGTACTTTCCAGGACATAGTGCATGATTTTAGCCAGGTATTTCACAGACGTAGCCACATCCAGATCTCCCCCTCTTACTGCCTGCATGCGAATAGCCTCCAGGGTGTTGTATAAAAAGTGAGGATTGATCTGTCCCGCCAGCATCTTCAGTTCCATCTGCTGTTGCATATTGATGAGATTCTGCTGCCTGATTTTTGCTTCATAATACTTGGATTCATTTTCACGAATCTGTTCTGTGGTTTTCTTCAAATCATAAAAAGTCTCAGCCAGTTCATCTTCTCCGCTGATACTATCTACGATATCGTAGTCTCCAAGGCTCGCCTGGTGCATGGCTTCTCGCAAAGTCTTCACACGCATGGTGAAGTACCTGGTATATCCTGTGATTGCCAAAAGCGGACCTAAAATGGCAAGCACCAGTACGATGCTAAAACTACGCAGCAAGGAAACCAGAGTATCTCTTGCTTCCTTATCTCCCACCATGACAAAGAATCTGTCATTTACTTTATAGGGAACAAAACTGGATAAATAGGTTAATTGCTTTTTCCCTTTCAGTTCTAGTGTACCTAAGTAGTTATACTCATCCCCGGTTACAGCCACCGGCATATCTTGTTCCTGTTCTCCATAGATAGAGGAAAAGAACACCGGCTTGTCTCCCAAACTGATTAGAATATAATCATCTGTCGTTAAAAGTCTGTTGCGAAGATAATTGGTGCTAATGGTAACCACCACGTAGGCTCTTAAATTTCCCGTACCGGTATTAAATCTTCTGACCAATGTCAGCTCATAATCTTCTTCCGTATCATTTAAGGGTACATGGGTACAGGTGTAAGAATCCCAAGCCATGGGGTCAATGCCCTGGTACCATTCGTACGCGGAAAAGGGATCCTTTTCTTTATTCTGACTGACATTCACCACATTGTTTCCTTCCGGAATCAATGGATTATTGGTATAGACCCGTATGGAGGAAAGGGCAGCCGTCGTACGCTGCAAGGAAGTAATTGCTCCTGTCATAGCCTGGTATTGCAGTTCTTCCTCATACCCATAATTTTTCCCACCAAGTAGATCCCTGTAAGCCTGTATGGATACAATGGGCTCACAGTTTGTGTACATACTACTGGTCACATCAAACAGGATAGACTTCACCCTGGTATTCTCTGCTTTTACCTGATTCTCATATCGCTCATTGATTTGGTTCCGCATCATGAGAATAGCCATCATACCGATGATGGTAATAGGCACCACAATGGCAATCAGCAGAATCAGTGCGATTTGTTTACCGACGCTTTTTCGATTAGGAGTCATAACGCACCTCCGCTGCTTCCTGCAGTAAAGATAAGCGCTTAAGTTCCTGCTGTCTTTCGAATTCAACGACTTCTCTATAGCCAAGACGAGTTAAAATATCCGTCATCTCGCCCTTTAATCTCTCGTAATCTCTTCGGTCAGCCGCAAAAACCATAGACCAGGAATAATCCACCAGTGCCTGTCTGCATTGTTCCTCCATGGTCTTTAAGTATTCCGGCATCTGCTCAGATACCCAATATACACCGGGCATCACCGTCAGATTTCCTTGCTGTAGTAAATACGCTATACTTTGCTGATTCGTATTGTAGTGCTTCATCCAGTCTTCTGTCACAGAAGTTCTGGTCTTATCGATATAATCCTGCCAAAGCTGATAACAATAGGGGATTCCTCTATCGTCTACTTCATGTAAAGCCAGGGGTTTGTAGTTCAAAGCAGAGGTTCCGATATCCCATCTGGGGTTACATTCGATTCCTTCTACCTCCCTCTCCGTATTCATCATCACAAAGACATCTTCCCCAAATTCCGTCAGTTTAGGTCCCTCTTCGGTATCTTCCCAGGTAAGTCCTTTGGGCCCTCGATAGTTTCCTGTGGGGCTACCACAGCACTCGATGCCCTCCGGTGAATACAACCAGTCCACAAAGTCTAAGAGTCTGTCTTGGTCTTTCGCATCTTTTCCAATCATGATACAGCAGGAAGGTTTGCCCCCCGGCGTATTGCCCCAGCATAAATAACTGGCATCCTTAATCTGCAACGTTGCAAATCCTTTTTCTTCATTCAAATGATCATCCGAATTATACAGGGATTCTCCCATCCAAGGCCAAAAAGAATACAATACTGCACCATCCTTCATCTTGGATGCCACCGTATCATACCGCTGTGTTTTGGATTCCGGGTCTACAAGGCCCGCCTGATTGGCTTCAAAGAGAAAATCCAGTGCTCTTAGATACATAGAGTCCTTTTGCAGCAAATCCTGGATATCTCCCGTATCCGGGTTCAACATCAAAAAGCCTTCTGTATCGTATCCATACAATGCTGCCAAGGCACCGGCATTTTGCATGGCTCCCGCATCCCAGTCACGGAATAAACTAAAAGCATATACAGGATTTCCGGAATCACTTACCCTCGCCTTATTCTGCATATCGGAAAGCACAGGAATCAAATCCTCTAAGGTATCCACTTCCGGATATCCCACTTCTTTATATAAGTCCCATCGAATAAAAGGTGCATTGGTTGGCTCCTTGAATTCAGTGGGGTCTGTAGCCGGCAGGGAGGAAATCTCACTAGGTACTGCGAAAGCTCCTTCTGTACCTGAAAACAAAGAGACGTTTTCGATTTCCTCTTTGTATTTTTTCAAGTTTGGATGGGTATCCAGATACGGGGTCATATCAAGTACCTGACCTTCTCGCACCAGTTCCTGTAAAACACCCTCGTCCACATTGCTGATGATCAGGTCACCCAGTTTGCCGGAAGCTCGCATGGTTTCATAGGTTGCTCTGCCATTGTCTTCCTGATTTGGAGCAATGATATTGAGCTGCATATTGAATTTATCCTTTACTATCTGGGCAAACCAGCCTCTTTGCAGTCCCTTTACATTGGCATAGCTGTCAAAGACATCGATGGTAATCATCTCCGGGTACTTCTTTTCCCCTTCCGTCCTTGTATCTTGCACAAAAGGCAGCCCACACCCTGTCAGGGTATAGGCTGCCATATTGCAAACCAGAATCATACTGACGATTCTCTGCTGCATTGCATGTGCACAGTGATTCTTTTTCTGTTTCTTCATTCTGCTCATAAACCGAAACCTTTTCTGTAATGGTTTAGAGATTACTGTCTTTCAAATACCGGAATTGCCTCGATTGGTGCATCAGCCTTGATGACCTGACCACCCATATAGACTTTTCCGCTACGAATCTCTTTCCAGGTTCCTTCCGGTAGATACACTTCTCTCTCAAACTCATGGAGATGAAGAATCGGCGCTACCAGATATTTGGAACCAAACATATACTCATCATACACTTCCCAGGCCTTCTTGTCTTCCGGGAATTCGTAAAACAGAGTACGAATAAGTGGAGATCCATTTGCACTTGCTTCTTCATATAAGCTCTTGATATAAGGTATTAAGCTATGACGCAAGCTAAGCTGGTCTTTCATAATCTTGAAGTTCTCTTCACCATAGCTCCAAAGCTCATTGTCCTGACCGGTATGTAAGTAGCCACCGCCAAAATCACGGTTATCCAGTGGTGGAATATCATAAGGGCCACGGTCTCCGTGCATACGAAGTACCGGTGAGAATACTGCAAACTCATACCAACGAATAAGAAGTTCTCTAAAGTCAGGGTCCTTTACATCATCGGTCATAAATCCGCCAATATCTGTAGTCCACCAAGGAATGCCCGCAAGGCCCATATTCAGGCCTGCGGCAATCTGATCCGCAAAGGCTTCAAAGGTACTTGGTACGTCGCCGGACCATACCACGTTGCCATATTTCTGGCTACCTGCCCATGCACTACGTAAAAGGTTTACCACAGGTTTATCGGATTCCTTTACCATGTGGTCATAGAAGACGCGGCTGTAGTACTGCGGATATATATTACTGCAAGATAATGCAGTTCCCAGATAGTATCTGTAATAATCAAAATCATACTTCACATAATCCGGCTCGGAATTATCAAGCCAGAACATATCGATACCCAGGTCATAATAATTCTTTTTGCAGATTTCCCAGATATATTCTCTGGTTTCCGGATTAGTAGCATCAAGTTCGGTGCAGTCTCCCTGATAATCGTAAGTCTGAAGACCACCTCGCTCTGTCTTAATCAGAAGACCTCTTTCTAACATTTCGTAGAAATGCTCACTTCTCTTATCTACAGAAGGCCATACGGATACTACTACCTTGATACCCATCTCATGAAGTTCATCAATCATTGCCTTCGGATCCGGCCAATAAGTCTCATCGAACTTGTAATCTCCCTGCACGGTCCAGTGGAAGAAATCGATGACGATGCAATCGATTGGTACGCCGTTTTCTTTGCATTTATGTGCCACTTCCAGCACTTCTTTCTGAGTACGATAACGAAGTTTGCACTGCCATAATCCCATCAGGTCTTCCGGCATCTGAGGAGCTCTACCGGTAACTGCTGTATAGTTTTCCAAAAGTGCCTTTGGACTTTCTGCTACTGTAATCCAGTAATCCATCTCTTTGGTAGCTTCTGCAACCCACTCTGTATAGTTATTACCAAAGCTGCAACGACCTACTGCAGGATTATTCCAAAGGAAACCATAACCCAAACTGGATACAGCAAACGGTACTGTGATCTGGGAATTCCTCTGTTCCAAATCCAACACGCACCCCTTTAAATTGGTATACGGATGCTGATACTGACCCATACCGAAGAATTTTTCTTCGTCATTGCTCTCTAGTTTTAAAGTAAAACGATAATCTCCACCTACATGTGGTTTGTAATCACGATTAATATACTTTAAGCATCTGGACTCTTTGGATTCTGTACCACCATAGCTTCTATAGTACTCTCTTACCACCATCTTATCGTTTTTGTAAATGGTCATAACACCTGCAAAGTTCACGGTGGCTTTGATTGCCCCATTGGAAATCTCTGCAAAAGGACCATCTTCTCGTTGGGAGATTACAACCTTTGCCTGTCCTTTTTCTACCTGCTCTGTCAAAGCCCAATCTCTGCCGGTAAATTCCGGATACATGGTGCTTCTTACGCGCAGTGCATCTTTTCCCCATGGCTCAATACGCAGAGTCTCACCCTGTCTTTTTGCCACTAAAGCATTTCCATCTTGTGTAAAAATCATATCTTCCTCCTAAATCATGGCACAAGGCCACTAGTTTGTTTCTATTTTCACCACTACAGGCATTTCGCTTGCCACGCTTCTTGTCTGGAAGCAAAGGCCTTGCTCGTTTCTTTCATACCGGATTTTTTCTTCAAATCCCAGGATACTTACTTTTTGAATCAGTCCGTAGTAATCCGGCTTATTGGCATCTCCACCGGTTCGTAAGGACTTGATACAGACCTTACCATCCTTTGGATAACGCATGAGAATGGCATATATCGCTCCATTTCCCGCAGTGAAACGAATGTCCTCACTGGTATATTCTTTTTCTGCTCCGTCTTGGAACTGGCCTTCTACATCTTCTGTAGGGCCCTCCTTGCACACTCTCCAAGGTTTGCTCTCGTAAATAGCCTCTCCATTTACTAAAAGCCATCTTCCTAGGTCCTGCAGAATCTTCTTATCCCCTTCCGGAATACTGCCATCTCCCTTTGGTCCTATGTTCAGCAAGAGATTTCCATTTTTTGCCACCACATCTACCAGGGTGTCAATAATCTCTCTGCTGCTTTTGTATTGTAAACTATCTGTATAGCACCAACTGTTTCTGGCTACTGCTGTATCTGTCTGCCAAGGGTATGGCTTCGCATCCGCAAAACCTCCACGCTCTACTTCCACAATACCGGTGCCAAAGGAAAGCGCATCATGCTTGTAGCACACAGCCACTTCCTTTCCCCATTCCAATGCTCGGTTATAATAGTAAGCCAACAATTTTTGTAGATAGGGTTTAAAGGCTTCATGGATAATCCACCAGTCAAAGTACAAAATACTCGGTTCATACCGATCCACAATTTCTGCTGTTCTTACAAGCCAATCTTGTAAATACTCTTCGGTAGGATATGGTTTTGACTGCATATCGTGCATCTCAGGCTCCGGCATGGCCGGCCAGTAGAAATCTCCACGCTTTAAGGGTTCCTTTATATCACTGTCTATGTCCTTGCCGCAGGCCATAAACCACCAATGTTCAGCTCTATGACTGGAAGTACAGAAAATAATATTATGATCTTCCGCACTTTTTTTCAGTTCTCCTAATATATCTCTTTTCGGTCCCATTTCATAGGCATTAAAATGAGAAATTTCACTTCGATACATTTGGAAACCATCGTGATGCTCTGCTACAGGAAAAACATATCTTGCACCGGCTTCTCGGAACAGCTCCATCCACGCATCCGGATCAAAGGCCTCTGCTGTAAACTTCGGAATGAAATCCTTATATCCAAAGTCTTTTTGAGAACCATAGGTTTTCAAATGATGCTCGTAAGCCGGATCTCCCTTACGATACATATTTCTGGAGTACCACTCATTGCAGCTTGCTGCCACGGAGTAAAGACCCCAATGAATAAAGATGCCGAATTTTGCATCAGAAAACCATGCAGGCGCCCGAAATTTCGACAGAGACTCCCAGGTAGCGCTAAATGGCCCCTTTTCGATTACCGATTCGATTTTATCTAGCATAGGTTTCATATCATACATACTGGTAAATCCTTCCTACTAGTCTTATCCTTATCCTACTATAACGGAAAAGCGTATTCCCGTTTACCTGACACATTCGACTATTTTTCCCTATATTTTTGTACCTAAAAAAATCTTCCGACCAAGGCCGGAAGATTTATCCTCTAGGATGAGTTTTTGCATATACATCCTGTAATTCATTTTGCTTTTGTTTGGTATAACGCTGGGTGATAGACACATCCGAGTGTCCCAGCATTTCTTGCAGGCTCTTGATATCCGCTCCATTCTCCACCAGATGCATGGCAAAAGAATGTCGAATCGTATATGGTGTAATGGTTTTATGGATGCCGGCTTTCTGCCCGTAATAACGCAGAAGTTTCCAAAAGCCTTGCCTGCTCATAGGGGTACCGGATACGTTGACAAAAAGATAGACAGAGATATTCCCCTTCAACAGTAAATCTCTACTTTCCTCCAAATAGATCAAAAGGGCATTTCTCGCCGCAGTTCCAAAAGGAATCATGCGCTCCCTATGCTCCGCCTGTACTACGATATATCCCATGTACAAATTCACGTCTCGAACTTTTAGATTGATGAGCTCGCTCACCTTGATTCCGGTGGCATATAAAAGCTCTAACATAGCCCGGTCCCGAATACCTTTAGGCTTATTCTTCTTGGGCTGATCCAGTAAAAGGCTCACCTCATAGGCAGTCAGCACTTCCACTTCTTGTTTTTCGATTTTGGGCGCCTTTAAATCAGCAGATAAATCTTCTACAATAACGCCTTCTTTTTTCAGGAAATGATAAAAAGCCTTCAAAGACGCAATACTTCTAGAGATTGAAGTATCCTTATAGCCATTTCTGCGAAGATAAGAAAAATAATCCTCCAGCATCTCATTGCTGACAATACGGATATCCTCGATGCCTTTGGATATTTTCATATAAGCAGCGAATCGTTCCAAGTCCCGATAGTAGGATTTCTGCGTATTTTCACTTAGTTTTTTGACGTGTCTCAAATAATTGATAAACGACGAAATTTCTCTCTCCATAGAATCCATTATACCAAAAAAACTCGAAAAGAAGATACACTTCCCTTCGAGTTTTCTGAATTATGAGAAATATTGTATGAAATTTTCAGTCTATGCCGCCATGGCTTTCTTTAACAACTTCTCTACGCTGACCAGTTTGACACAAAGCACAAACAGGTCTGTAGCCTGAGCCATCTCCTCTGCTGTCGGATAAGATGGTGCAATACGAATATTGGTATCCATAGGATCTACTCCATATGGGAAGGTAGCACCTGCGTCGGTAAGGATTACACCGGCTTCTTTGCATTTAGCCACAATCTTTTTCGCACATCCGGGCAAAGATTCAAAGGAGATAAAGTAGCCACCATTTGGATTGGTCCAGGTACCAATGCCAAGAGGAGCCAGTTCTCTTTCCAGCACTTCTTTCACTGCTTCAAATTTTGGTCTCATGCTGGCTGCATGTTTTTTCATTTGCTCCTTAATACCATCAATATTTTTATAATACTTCACATGACGAAGCTGATTGATTTTATCATAGCCGATGGTCTGGATTGTCATGCCCTGACGAATCCACTCTAAGTTTTCTTTAGAAGTAGCAACTGCTGCAATACCTGCACCTGCAAAACTAATCTTAGAAGTAGAGCAGAATTCAAATACCAGATTCGGATTTCCGGCTTTTTCGCACTCTGTCAAAATGTTTAATAAGCTATCGCTTCTATCTTCATATAAATCATGGATGCAATATGCATTGTCCCAATAAATTCTGAAGTCACCGGCCGCCGGTTTCAGATTTGCAAATCTGCGAACGGTCTCATCGCTGTATGTGTATCCCTGTGGATTGGAATACTTCGGTACGCACCAGATGCCTTTTACGGCAGGATCGGAAGAAACATACTTCTCTACCAAATCCATATCAGGGCCATCTTCATGCATCGGAATGGTAATCATTTCAATGCCAAAGTACTGGCAAATCTTAAAGTGTCTATCATAACCGGGGGCTGGACATAAAAACTTCACTCTATCTAGTCTAGCCCAAGGAATACCTCCACATACCCCCTGTGTCATGGAACGCTCTACCGTATCAAACATGATGTTCAGGCTTGCATTACCCATTACAATAACCTGTTCTGCCTTCGCTCCAATCATGTCACCAATCAGCTGACGTGCTTCCATGATACCGTATAAAGTACCATAGTTACGACAATCATATCCATCTTCAGACTGTAATAAATCCTTGCTGGTCAGCACATCCATCATCGGCATTACGGTATCAAGCTGTTCGCTACATGGCTTACCTCTGGACATATCCAGCTGCAATCCTTTTGCCTTCTCTACTTCAAACTGCTTTTGCAGTTCTGCATAAGTAGCCTGTAACTCTTCTTTGGACATTTCCTGATAAGTTTTCATCGACACTCCTCTTTCTTCCTGTTCTCCTCACATTGTATGATTGTATACAATCATACAACCTTGTTAATCGATATTTTACAATATCCCTTCTAGAAAAGCAACAAAAAAAGCTGCCGTTCGAATGATTTCTCACTCGAAACGGCAACTCTTCATCGTCTTATTTTGCGTAGTCGATTGCACGACTTTCTCTGATGATATTGACTTTGATCTGACCCGGATACTTCAATTCAGCTTCAATCTTCTTTGAAATATCTCTAGCCATCAGTACCATGTCTGCATCAGATACTTGTTCAGGAACTACCATGATACGAATTTCTCTACCAGCCTGAATAGCAAAAGATTTATCAACACCTTTGAAATTGTTTGCGATTTCTTCTAATTCTTTTAAACGTGTGGTATATGTCTCTAAGTTTTCTCTTCTCGCACCCGGTCTAGCTGCAGAAATCGTGTCAGCTGCCTGTACGATACATGCTACAAGGCTTGTAGGCTCTACATCACCATGATGAGATTCTACAGCATTGATAACAATTGGAGATTCTTTATACTTACGACACAAATCAGCACCCAGCTGAACGTGAGAACCTTCCATTTCGTGATCAACTGCTTTACCGATATCATGTAATAATCCGGCACGCTTTGCAGTTCTCACATCAAGGCCCATCTCAGCAGCAAGTAATCCTGCAATCTGAGAAACCTCTACAGAATGTCTAAGCACGTTCTGACCATAACTGGTTCTGAACTTCATCTTACCAAGAAGTCTGACAAGTTCCGGATGAATACCGTGTACACCAACTTCCAGTGTTGCGGATTCACCAGCTTCTTTAATCTGCTGATTAACTTCTTTCTGTGCCTTCTCTACCATCTCTTCGATACGAGCTGGATGGATACGGCCATCGATAATCAACTTCTCAAGAGCGATTCTTGCTACCTCTCTTCGGATTGGATCAAATCCGGAAAGAACCACTGCTTCCGGTGTATCATCGATAATTAAATCTACACCGGTCATGGTCTCTAAGGTACGGATATTACGTCCCTCACGACCAATGATTCTACCCTTCATCTCATCACTTGGAAGCTGTACTACGGAAATAGTAGCTTCGGATACATGATCAGCTGCACATTTCTGAATAGCTGTGATAATGTATTCCTTTGCTTTCTTTTCTGCTTCCTCTTTTGCCCGTGTTTCCATCTCTTTGATCATAACAGCGGACTCGTGTTTCACATCATCTTCAACAATTTTCAACAAGTATTCTTTTGCTTGTTCAGAGGTTAAACCGGAAATTCTCTCCAGTTCCTGTACTCTTTGCTCATTCAGCTTCGCAATTTCAGCTTTCTGTTTTTCCAGAGACTCTTCTCTAGCTACCAGACTTGCTTCTTTTTTCTCGATTGCATCGGCTTTCTTCTCAACGTTTTCTTCCTTCTGCTGGATTCTACGTTCGTATCTCTGAACTTCCGCACGACGTTCTTTGGTCTCTTTCTCTAATTCATTCTTACTGCGAATGGATTCTTCTTTGAGTTCCAATTCTGTCTCGCGCTTCTTCGTCTCAGCAGCACGTAAGGCTTCGTCAAGGATAGCTCTCGCTTGCTCTTTTGCATTTCCGACCTTTTTCTCACCCTGAACTTTTTGATTCAGTTTGATAGCCAAAACTACAACTACAATCAAGAGAATGACCGATACAGCTGTCAAAATATACGTAAGCATGTACAGGAGCACCTCCTTATTCAATTTTCATTGTACGAATATCTATATCATCACCTAAAAGAGTGGTGAATAGCATAAGTATCAACATTTAAATTTTATATGTAAATATGCTGTATGTCAAGGATGAGAAGGCTTCATCTTTCATGAAAATACACAATATCAGTAGTCCTCTCCGTGAAGAACACGAGATATGGTATCTCCGGAAAACCCCTTGCGATATAGGAAGGCTTTCATTTTTTGAACCTCTTCATAGGTGGCAGTTTCCATGTCAAAATGCTTTTTGGTAAGAAGCTGCCTAATCAAATTCTCTTCCGGTGGCATCTGGTCCACTTCTGCCACTTCCCTGTAAGCCTGCTCTATCAAATCTGCAGAAATGCCCTTTTGCATCAAGTCTTGCTTCATGCGCATCTTGCTTCTCTTATCACACTGATAGCGAATGTAGTCCTGGGCATAGGTCAGATCATCCACATAGTGAAAGCTTTCCACATAGGCCACGGCCTCTTCAGCCAGTTCTTCCGAATAAAAACCAAGAAGCAACTTGTCTTTGAGTTGCTTCCTGGTATATGTCTTGGTCTTTAAGAGTTCCATAGCTCTTAGTTTCGCTCGCTTACTAAGAAGGACTTCTGTAATATACGCATAGTCCTCCCCGGCAAGCTCTTCACCCTCTGTGACCCGATATTCTTTTAATTCCTTGCGATACAGTAAAAAAGCAAATTCACCATCCAGATATACTTTAAAGCGATTTCTGGTATAAGGCTCTAACTTCGTCACAATCATAGGAATCCCTTTTATTTATCTTCCTTCTCATCTGCCACTTCTGCATCAGTAGCCGGTGCAAATTTCTCTCTGACTTTTGCTTCGATTTCCTGACAGATTTCCGGATGATCCTTCAGATACTGTTTCGCATTCTCACGGCCCTGTCCAATCTTATCGCCGTTATAGGCAAACCAGGCACCGCTCTTATCTACGATATCCATATTTACAGCATTGTCTAAGATATCTCCTTCTTTGGAAATACCTTCGCCAAACATAATATCAAACTCTGCTTCCTTAAATGGAGGTGCGATTTTATTCTTTACGACTTTTACTCTGGTACGGTTACCAATCACTTCACCGCCCTGTTTCAAAGACTCAATACGACGTACATCCATACGTACAGAAGAATAGAACTTCAGTGCACGACCACCTGTGGTAGTCTCCGGATTACCAAACATAATACCAACCTTCTCACGAAGCTGGTTGATAAAGATAACAGTACAATTGGACTTGCTGATAACAGCAGTCAGCTTACGAAGTGCCTGAGACATCAATCTCGCCTGAAGACCCACGTGAGAATCACCCATATCTCCATCGATTTCTGCCTTTGGTACCAGGGCAGCTACAGAGTCGACTACAATCAAATCAACTGCGCCGGAACGTACCATGGTCTCTGTAATCTCTAAGGCCTGCTCACCGGAATCCGGCTGAGAAATATAAAGATTATCGATGTCTACACCAATATTCTTTGCATAAACAGGGTCCAGGGCATGCTCTGCATCGATGAATCCTGCGATGCCGCCTCTCTTCTGTACTTCTGCAATCATGTGCAGAGTAACAGTAGTCTTACCGGAAGACTCCGGACCATAAATCTCAACAATACGTCCCTTAGGAATACCACCAAGTCCCAGTGCAATATCCAGGCTGAGGGAGCCGGTAGGAATCGTCTCAATATTCATATTGGCAGCAGAATCGCCAAGCTTCATAACGGTACCCTTACCGTACATCTTATCTAACTGTGCCAGTGCTGCTTCTAATGCTTTTTGTTTTTCTGAATTATCCATATTCTCTCCTTTTGGAACGCTTGTTCCTCACTAATAACTAATTTAAAACAAGCGTTCGAAATTGTCAATAGTTTTTCTGAATTTCTTTTCTCATATTCAAACAGGAAGTCGGATGCTCGAATGAGCTCCCATCATCGGAAGGACGACTATCCTACTATACCAAACTTTTTGCAATTAAGCAAATGCTTCCAGAAGCAGCTGGTAAGCCTTCTCTACTGCAGCATTTCGAACTTCTTCTCGACTTCCGGAAAACACATATCGATAAGATTTCACCGACTCCGGAGTGGCTACTCCGATATAGACGGTACCTACCGGATTTTCTTTTGTACCACCGGTAGGTCCCGCATATCCGGTTGTGGATAATGCATAATCTGCACCGGCCTTTTCCTTAGCCCCTTTTGCCATCTGTTCCGCTACGATGCCGCTGACTTCTGTATAAGCTTCTATGGACTCTTCTTTTACTCCCAGGACCTTGCACTTTTGCTCATTGGAGTATGTAACAAAAGAAGCTTCGAAAACCTCCGAAGCTCCTGATACATTCACAAGGCCGGCAGCAAGTAAGCCGCCGGTGCAAGACTCAGCAAAAGAAATATGTGCTCCTTTTGTTTTTAAGGCAGTCACCAGTTTTTCTTCTAATTCTGAAGTCATGTTATTCCCTCATTACGTCTTTATTCTTAACTAAATAATCTACCAATGAAATAATGGTCAGTGCAAGTGCCACCCACATCACAATCGTGGTAAGTAAGGATAACTGTGGGATATTTGCAATCATTAAAATGACCATAATCATTTGGAAGGTGGTCTTGAATTTGCCCCAATAGCTGGCTGCAATCACTACGCCATTGTCACTGGCCACCAGACGAAAGCCGCTGATGATAAACTCTCTGGCAATGATGATCAGCACTACCCAGGATGGGATTCTCTCTAAATCAATCAGGCAAATCATGGCAGAACAAACAAGAAGCTTGTCTGCTAAAGGATCCATAAACTTCCCGAAGTTGGTCACCAGATTATACTTTCTGGCAATCTTGCCATCCAATAGATCTGTCAGGCTGGCAACTACAAAGATAACCAGTGCAATCCATTTAAATGCCGGATTCTGATCATCCAGCAGTAAAAATACTACAAAAAAAGGAATCAGAAATACTCGAAATAGGGTGAGTTTATTAGGTAAATTCATATCCTGCTCCAATCTTAATCTAATAATTTTGCTTCCAGATCGTATTCCTTGGAATCGGTAACTTCTACCATTACCATATCTCCGGTCTGAAGCTCTCTGTCGCTGTAGACAAATACCATGCCATCGATGGCCGGTGCATCCATGTAGCTTCGTCCCACATATACATCATCTTCCGGCAAAAAGCCTTCGATCAGGACTTCCATTTTGGCCCCTACTTTGCGCTCTGCCTTTTCAAACGCCACTGCCTGCTGCAATTCCATCAGTTCATCTCTACGGGAAGCCTTCACTTCTTCCGGAACCTGATTTGGCATGGTGGCCGCCGGAGTATCCTCTTCCGGTGAATAACAGAACACACCTAAGCGATCGAATTCCATTTCATTCACAAAGCGATACAGTTTCTCGAAATCTTCCTGGGTTTCTCCCGGGAAGCCGGAAATCAATGTGGTACGAAGACAAATATCCGGAATCTCCTCTCTTAATTTGGCAACCATCTCTCGAAGCTCTGCTTCAGAAGTACGACGTGCCATACGAGAAAGAATCGCATCACTGGCATGCTGAATAGGCATATCCAAATAATGACAAATTTTCGGTTCTTCTTTCATAACCTGAATGAGTTCTTCCGTGATTTCTTCCGGATAGCAATATAAAATACGAATCCAGCGAAGGTCTTCAATGGCACACAGCTCTCTTAGAAGCTCAGGTAACGCCTTATGTCCATATAAATCAACGCCGTATACTGTAGTCTCCTGCGCCACTAAAATCAGTTCTTTTACGCCGGATGCTACCAATTCACGGGCTTCTTTTAACAAAACTTCCTTTGGTACAGAACGATAGTCCCCACGAATCTTCGGAATAATACAGTAAGTGCAGTGTTTATCACATCCTTCTGCTATCTTCAAATAAGCAAAATGACCGCCTGTGGTTACGACACGTTTCTGGCCATATACAAGCGGTGCATTGATATCATTGATGTGATTCTCTGATTTCCCTTGTAATATTTCATCGATTGCATCTACGATTTGGTCGATATTGGTAATGCCTAAGATGGCATCTACTTCCGGAATTTCTTTCTGTACTTCTTCTTTATAACGCTGGGCTAAACATCCGGTTACAATCAACGCTTTTAATTGTCCGGACTTTTTAAGTTCAGCCATTTCCAGGATATTCTCGATGCTTTCTTCCTTGGCATCCCCGATGAAGCAGCAGGTATTGATTACTACAATATCTGCTTCCTGCTCATCGTCTGTGAATTCATATCCTCTATCTTGAAGAAGACCAATCATCATCTCGGAATCGACCAGGTTCTTATCGCATCCAAGAGAAGTAAATAGAATCTTATTCTTCATCATCACTAATAATGTGGATCTTTCCTTGCTCTAATTCTTCTACTGCAACGCTAAGAGGTTTTTTGCCTTTGCTATCGGCAACTAAAACATCATCTCCTGCGATAATCTGGCGAGCTCTCTTTGCAGTAGCCATAACGATGGAATAACGAGAGCTTACGACTTTCTCCTGTCCTTCTTCTACGCCGCTGTTTACGACCTTCATCAGGTCCATATAAGATGGATGTAACATAATTATTCTCCTTTCGCCATCTGGCTTAACTCATTTTGAATCTCTGTGATAAAGTTTGTATTATTACTCGGTCTATGATGGGCGGACTCAATAATTGCGTGGAGTTCTTTCACGCAAGTATCCAGGTCATCATTTACCACGATGTAATCATATTGGGAAATGTACTGGGCTTCTTCGGCAGCTCTGCGCATACGCTTTTCTACTACCTCAGGAGTCTCTGTACCACGACCTACCAGTCGTTCTTTTAATATTTTACCACTTGGTGGCAAAACAAACACTAAAACTGCTTCCGGAAATTTCTCTTTTACTTTCAATGCACCCTGTAATTCAATCTCCAAAAGTACATTTTTGCCGGCAGCTCTTTGACTGTTGACATAGTCCTTTGGCGTACCGTAGTAATTCTCCACATAGCAGGCGTACTCGATGAGGCCGTCCTCAGCTATGGTCTTCTCAAACTCTTCTTTGGAAACGAAGAAATACTCTCTTCCGTGTTCTTCTCCTGGTCTAGGGTTTCTAGTGGTCATGGACACGGATAAAGCATAATTATCATAATCGGCAATCAGGCGCTTCATCAAAGTGCCCTTACCGGTTCCCGCGAATCCGGAAACAACTACAAGCAAACCGTCTTTTTGCATTTGCTCTTCCTCCTTCAGCGCAGTTTATTCAATATTTTGAATCTGCTCTCTTACTTTCTCGATATCATTCTTCAGCTCAATGGCTTTATTGCTTGTCTCCAGATCTGTGGTCTTAGACAAGATGGTATTGGACTCACGATTCATCTCCTGTGCGATGAAATCAAGCTTACGTCCGCAGCTGCCACCTGCTAAAAGGGTCTTACGTGCCCCATCAATGTGGCTACGCAATCTGACAATTTCTTCATCAATGCAAACTTTATCTGCAAAGATGGTTACTTCTGTCAGCACTCTGGATTCATCTACTTTGACATCTTCGGAGAGCTCTTTGATTTTTGTCAGCATCTTCTCCTTATAATCGGAGATGATCTGCGGTGCTCTGTCTGATATAAAATCTACAAGCTCCAGCATATGATCCAGCTTCGCAACCAAATCCTTCTGAAGATTCTCGCCTTCAACCTCTCTGGCCTTTACGAATTCTTCCAAAGCAGAATCCAATGCCTTCTGCATGATATGCCAGGTCTTCTCTTCATCTAAATGAAGTTCGTCCATGGTCAGGACTTCCGGACATCTGGCAAGTTTTGCTACCGTCAAGTCATTCTCCAAGCCAAAGTCCTCTGCGATTTGGCGATAATACTTCACATACTCAGCAGCTAAATCCTTATTATAAGAAAGGGGTGCCATACCATCTCCAAATACATCATAGGAAATGAATACATCCACTTTACCACGCTCGATATACTTCTTTAATTCAGCGCGGATAGCACTCTCATAGGGATTCAGTGCCTTAGGCATCTTCAGTCCGGCCTCAAGATAACGATGGTTCACAGACTTCAGTTCTACCGTAAATTTGATATTCTCTTCGGCAAGTTCACATCTGCCAAAGCCAGTCATACTTTTAATTTTCATGCTCATCTTCTCACTTCTTTTGTGATTTTTGCACATCAGTTTATTATAGTTGACAGCGCAAAACCAGTCAAGGTAAACTTGTATTTAGCCTTGAAAATATGGCGCTTTACAACGAAAAAGGAGCAACGAAGAAAGTGGCATTTGACGGATTTACCCTATGTGGAATTACAACAGAATGCAAAAACCTTTTAGTAGGTGGTCGAATTGCAAAGATTGCCCAGCCGGAAAAGGACGAACTTCTGCTGACAATTAAAAATGTAACCGGGCAGTTTAGACTGGTGCTCTCTGCCAGTGCCTCCCTGCCTTTGATTTACCTGACGGAAGAGAATAAAAAAAGCCCGCTGACAGCTCCCAACTTCTGTATGCTGCTTCGCAAGCATATTCAAAACGGAAAGATTTTGGACATCACCCAGCCGGGTCTTGAACGAATCATGCAGATTCATATTGAGCACCTGGATGAAATGGGTGACTTATGTCATAAAACGCTTCTCATCGAAGCCATGGGCAAACACAGTAATATCATCTTTGTGGATGAAGATCAAACCATCATTGACTCCCTCAAGCACATCTCCGGACTGGTTAGTTCTGTCCGAGAGGTTCTGCCGGGAAAGCCTTACTTCATCCCACAGACTACCAATAAACTAGACCCGGTAAATCTATATGAAACCGGAAATACCGACGCTTTTTATCAGGCGGTGTTTGGAAAAGCCGAGCCGCTTTATAAAGCAATATATACAGCCCTTACGGGATTTTCTCCCATTATGGCACAGGAGCTTTGTCTAAGAGCAGGCCTGGATGCAGACCAAAGCGCTCTCACCTTTAGCCAGGCTCAGCAGGAAGATATGCAAAATGCCTTCTTCCACATGATGGAAGATGCTTTAGCAGGTCGCTTTGAGCCTACCATCTTTTATGAAAACGGAAAGCCTGCAGAATACGCAGTGCTTTCTTCCAAACTTTTTGCTGCGGATCAAAAGAGAACTTGTGAGAGTGTATCAGAGCTACTACGTTCCTACTATGCAGAAAAGGAAACCATCACAAGGATTCGCCAAAAGTCCGCTGACTTAAGGCGTATCGTCCAAACTGCTTTAGAGCGTACCGTAAAAAAATATGACTTACAGTGCCAGCAAATGAAAGACACCGAAAAACGGGAAAAATACAGAATCTACGGTGAGCTTTTGCACACCTATGGATATGAGGCGAAACAGGGTGATAAATCTTTAAAGGCTTTAAACTACTATACAAACGAAGAAATCACCATTCCTTTGGACCCGCAGCTTACAGCTGCTGAAAATGCCAAAAAGTACTTCGCTCGTTACGATAAATTAAAACGTACCTACGAGACCCTTTCTGAACTTACAAAGGAAGTACATGACGAGATTCTCTATTTGCAAAGTGTCAGCAATGCCTTAGATATGGCGTTGAAGGAAGAAGACCTTACAGAAATCAAGGAAGAGCTCATCTCTGCCGGTTATATCAAGCGAAAAGGTGGCACCAAGAAAGAAAAGATTACCAGCAAGCCCTACCACTACCTAAGCCCGGACGGCTTCCACATGTATGTAGGGAAGAATAATTTCCAAAATGATGCCCTTACCTTCCAATTTGCCACAGGAAATGACATGTGGTTCCACGCCAAAGGCATTCCCGGATCCCACGTCATCGTGAAAACCGAAGGAAAAGACCTTCCGGATTCTGCTTATGAAGATGCAGCAAGACTAGCCGCTTACTACTCCAGTGCCAGAGAGCAGTCCAAAGTAGAAATTGACTATACCCGCAAAAAGGAAGTCAAAAAGCCACCGGCAAGTAAGCCCGGCTTTGTCATCTACCATACCAATTACTCTATGGTAATCGATACGGATATCAGTGGTTTAGAACTACTATCCAACTGATTTTAGGCATCGTAAAAGGCCGTTACTTTTGTAGCGGCCTTTTTCATGCTTATTTATATTCTACTTTTACAGAATAATCCGGTGCTACTGCTTTCACCACCGGCTCATAAATTTGACCTACCATAGCAAGTGCCTGGTCATCTGCCACTTGTCCACTGGTAGCCGTATCAAACTCGTTTTTCAGTTTCTGCTGAAGTTCTTTTTCCAAAGCTACGTAGTCATCTACAGTTAAGGCAAGCTTCCCAAAAGCAAGAAACCCATTCTGCTGCCCACTGACTTCAATTTTGCTTGGGTCGATTTCGATAGCGTCTAAATAGGGATGATCAATTCGAATCGTCAGCACCTTCTGATCCGGATCATCCACCAGGCAATCCTTCGTGAGTTTATCTAAATCCACCACAAACTGACCTCTTGCCTTGTAAGTCACGTCTTGATTCTGCATCAAAGAATCCCAATTCACATCTCGAATCTTACTCTTTTGAATGGTTGCCGTAACAGATGCTTCCTGTTCTAATACCACAAGCTTTCTGGTCTCTTGCGGCGCTGACAAAATCACATCTGCAAAGGATACCTTGGCATGGCTATCCGGCAGAACAATCTCATTTGGCTGTAAGTTTCCGATATCATCCTGATAAGTTCCTGCATCTGCCTTTGTAGCATTTCGAAACACCAAAAGTACCACAAGGGTAGCCAGAATCAGAACCACACATCCTATCTGCAATAGTCTCTTTTTCACTCTGTTTCCTCCTTTGATGTGCTAAGCTTTTTCAGCATGGCAAAGGCTGATTTATTGGTAACTGAATAAAAAGAGTTAAACTGAAAGAGCTGATTGATCAGCCAGATCAAAAATACAAAGGTAATCACCGGAATCACCAGACTTGTTACCACTAAAATAGCAACGGAATGAATGCACTTTTTCACCAGATTACTAAAGTAATCAAAGAGCTCCTTTACACCACTGATGGCTGTCTGAAACACATTCGAAACCTTGTCAAAGAAGCTGGCATCCGCATTTCCCGTGGAAGAAATCTCATCCACCTGATCAGCTCCTGTTTCTGCAATAGAAATGGTATCCTGCACGTAACCCATATAGCTACTACCCAGTTTGTCAGACAAAGCAGTTCCGCAAGGCACCACCAGCACCACCGCCAAAGAAAGCGCCACCAGTTTCGTGCCAAAAGATTTAAAGGTTTCCTTTTTCGTCAATACATACAGTCCATAGAAAAGACATGCACAGGGAATCACATAGGCAAATACCATAGGAACTCCCTCCAGCACAATCATCTTTTCCAGGAAAAGCATCCCTAAAATCAAAATCACATATTCGCTTAGTTCCGCCAGTTCTTCTGCCAGCGGGGTAGCATAGTCATCCGGCAAAAGGGTAATGCCTACCGATACAGCCAGCGTAGCACCTGAAAACTTCATCACTGTGTCCTTCGTTTCATCCAGCTTTTCTACGGAATGGGAAAAGAAGCCCAGTTCCGTCGCTTTATTTCCACATACGCATATCGAAAACACAGATAGAAATACAAGAAGCAAAATCAGTATTATTTTTTTCAGAATTTTTTCATCCGAAACAAATTTCCAATGATTCATTGTCCATTCCCCCTATTTATCTTTAAACGGTTAGTTGTCGTTCTATTTCAGGGCCCCACCATTTCATATAGCCGGCCTTGGTTGGGTGGATAGCATCTGCCATATAAAGGTTTCGATTTGCTTCAGAAATCGCGTTAAAAGAGTCACTTGTCCACAAATCAAAGACGCCAATGCCCCACTTTTTCTGAATCTGGAATAGTCTATCCACCATGGTTTCATAGTGCGCATTGTCATATCTTGCATTGGTATAGAAGTATACCGGACAGTTCCAGTTCTTTTTCGCATAGGCGATGATATACTCCATAGCACCGGTGATAGTCATGGTGTCATAAGCCTCTAAATCCAGTGCATCCCATCCTGCTGCCCCATCCCATTCTGCTGCCACACGATCTGTCAACTCACCAAGAGACAATCTCAAGTTGGCATCATTGGTAGAAAGCTGACATACCATCAAATCAAACTTTTCAGAAGCATCATACTTCTTTAAGCGATTCACATAGGAAATCTCTTCTCTATCCACCAGAGTCGTGCCGCTAACGGCTTCCTTCACGGAAGTACATCCGAATCTTTTGCTGAAATACTCCGGCAAACCATCCTGCATGGAGGCATACCCATAAGTGACAGAAGAGCCTAAAAACAGCACCTTCTTTCCCGCCAGTTTGTGCCCAGGCAAAGTCTCTAAATGCTTGGAAGAAAAGGCGTCCTTATTTCCTTCTAACAAAAACATCCCTACCTGATTGATTATATCGGCTAAAAGATGAATATTATGAACCGTGTTGTCTGTTTCTAAAGAATGATTGGCATCCTTTACCTGTTCTAAGGTAAAGCCAAATTTCTCCTTGGCTTCCAAAACTTCCTCATCACTGCACCATGGATCTTTTGTACCATGGAACACCACATTTGGTCCTTCAGTCAGATAGGAAAAGGTCTGGGGTACCGGTGTGAACACCACCTGTCTGGCTGGAATACGGTGATCTAACGCATACTTACTTGCCACAACCGTACCGATACTTTTCCCTATGAAAACCACTTCCTGGTAGCTGTCAAAGTTTACCTTTGCAAGTTGCTCTTCTGTTTGGCTATATGCCTGACGAAACACCTCTTTTTTCTGTGTTTCGTCGTCCTTTACAGCCCCGGCATTTTTATCTAAAACATAGCTTACTTCCACCACTTCATAGCCACGTTCCTTTGCCAGTTTCTTTCCGTGATACAAAAGTGGCTTATCATTGTGATATCCCATTCCCGGAAAAATCACTGCCAGCTTCTTCTCTCCCATGTTCTCCTCTTGTCCTTTCCTGCATAACTGTCATTTACCATAACTATAGCATGCCATGCAGTTTCCCTCCATAGTTTCTGTATAAAATGCGACACGCAAAAAGCCCGAAGTTTCCTCCGAGCTTTCTAGTTTTATAGATATGCACTTTCTACAGGGCCTAAATAAGAATCTCTTATTTCCGCACTCGGATTCCATAATACAATCTTCTCCAGTACCACTGCAGGGTCCTTTGCATAGATACGAATCCGATTTTCTCCCTTTTGTAAAGGCAGTTTGCAGGTTGCGATGTGGATTTGATCCAGCACGCCTTTGCTCCAGCTTTCGCTCTTCCAAGGGACAAATCCTTCATCCGGTATGGTATTGATACTGATTGGGGCCGCATCACCTCTCTGCAAAAAGACCTCCATCTTTCCTTTGTACACCGCCGGATTGGAAGCAGAGGCATACAGCATGCAGGTATAGTCTCCGGCTTCTTTGGCAAATACAGGATAGTCGACCCATGGCGCCTCTTCATAAGTATCAAACCGTAAAGTCTGTGGATAGGCTTTGATACCGCCTACCGTCTTTCCATAGTCTTCCAGTACTTGATACTTTTCCTTGCCGCCTTTGCTTTCTGCAAAATGCGGAGCCTCTATACTGATGCATCCATTTTCTTCTATGAAGCATGTCTCCTTTGTAGCAGATACATCTACACATTCTACCAGCAGTTTCACATCTACTTTGGTAACACTGCCGCCATTTTCAGATTCATCTGCCACAATCTCACAGTCATCTCCGTAGACTACCACATAGGCTTCCTTCTCTCCCTTCCACTTGGAAGCATCCACCTTGATTTCATAGCGAATGGTATCTTCCAGGGTAAGCGGTTGATTCTTTTCCACCGGATTGCCTTCTTTCGTAACTACCTGAATCCAATCTGCCTCCCAATCGATTCGGTAGGTTAGATTCTTTTCGCCACCGTTGGCCACTTCGATGGTACCACCCGCTTCCTTAAGGGTCTTGCCGTCTTTGCAAATCATCTGCATAGGCAGAAGGATCTCATGTCTGGTCCAGCGGTTTGCATTGGTACAGTCGTCCACATCGATACGACTTACAAGAAGCCTGCTGTCCTCTAAAGGATAATAGGTACTGGTGGTTGGATAAGTCCAGCGTTCCTCATTCCAGTTATGATAACCGATATGGGCCACAGACTGCATATGATTCCACTTGCCACCATTACGACTGTGGTATTCCTTTACCAGATTTCTTTCTTTCCGGATGTTCTCTTCCACCAGTTTTGCAAAGACATTTGCTTTCTTCTTTCCCTGCTTTGCATACAGGTGATTAAGTCCCGCATAGATTTGCAATCTGTTAATGGCTGCTACAGACTCTACCGGATAGTATAAAAGCTGATAGAAGCACTCTTCTAAATCGGAACCCTTTACCTTTTCATAAAGGGCTTCTGTATCATTTGTCAGCTGACGGATTTCTTCCAGCATACGCTCTGCTTCCAGTTCATGTACCGGATGATAGGTTTCGCTGGATAAAGGCTCCGGTCTACGCTTTCCATTGATGCTGACATACTGACTTGCCAGTCTGGCTGCTTCCTTTGCTATCTCGGCGTCAAAGCCCTGTAAGCGGAAGAAATGCTCTGTATATGCCTGTGTCTGATTGATGGCATCTGTTCCCCATTTGGAGAAGTCGTAAGCTAAGTCCATGAAATAACTAAGAGGTAACTCTTGGTTCTTTATATCTCCCACATTTACGATCCAGGCTGACTGAATGCCAAAATCATAAGCCATGGTAAGTTGTTCCCACACCTTTGCAAGGGGAGAGGTATTCATCCACAGATAGGATACCGGACTACCAAAATAATCAAAGTGGTAGTACATACCAAAGCCACCCGGGTGCTTTCTAAGGGTATCATCCGGCAGAGTACGGACATTGGCAAAGTTGTCATCACACAGCATCATGATGTCATCTTTCAGCACATCCCAATCCTTTAGTCCTGCTGTTTTCTCATCTCCATAGAAGTAGTCTTCCACTTCCTTGTAGATAGCAAGAAGCTGTGGATGTTCTGATGGTGCATACTTGGAAATCAGTTCCTTTTGCACCTTAATGGCAGATTTCAATACATTGATATTATCTTCTAGTGTGGCATCTTCCGGCATCAGGTAGGAGTCATTTTCTCCTCGCATACCGATGGTAATCAGGTTTTCGAAATCCTTATTTCGAATCAAACCATCTTTCCAGAATTCTGTGATACCCTCTGCATTAGAGAGAAAGCTCCACTCTGTACCATATTGGGGATTTTCCCATCTCAGTCTTTGGAACTCCTGACCGGATCTGCAACAAGGCTCATGATGGGAAGATCCCACTACGATACCCATTTCCGTAGCCAGTCTTGCATTCTCAATGTGATCCAATGTGAAATCAGAGCGCCACATAGCCGGCCATAGATAGTTGCCCTTCAATCTCAAAATCAGTTCAAATATTTTTTCATATAGTTCCGGGCCCGGTCTGATACTGCCGTACTTTTCCTTCGCCCAGTTTCCAAAGCAAGGTTGTTCATCGTTGATGAAGAGCCCTCTGTATCGCACTGAAGGTTCAGGGGAGGTGATACAGACGGTCTCATCAAACTCAATTTCAGACAAATGCTTGGGGGTTGCATCTGCCCAAAAATACCAGGGAGATACTCCCATGGCCTCGGAAATATGGAACATACCGTAGATACAGCCACGTTTATCGCTACCTGCGATTACCATGACCTTCTGTCCTTCATAGAAGGTATTCTCAGCAAAGAAAACCTGGTAGCACTCTCGTTTACCGATCAGTGCATTTGTTTTGGGATACTTGTTTAGAAGGAGGCTCTTTCCGGCGATACCCACCAGAATGACACTTCCGACATGTTCCGGTATTTGTCTTGTAATAGCAGGGGTTTTACCTGTAACCTTTCTCACATCGTCAGCGAAAATACCTGTCATTTTGCCAAGGCTTTTTTCAAGGCTTTCTTCTAAAACGATGGTTGCCAGGTTCCCCTGGGAAATAAGCGTAAAATTCATAGTCATCATCCTTTGGACATTCTATTCTTTCACAACACCAAATCCTAATATGGTAAAGGCTGTACGAATAGGATTCTCGTCCACCACCACTTCTACCACATGATGGGCTGTTTCTTCTTCATCAATCACGATGAGCGGATTGCAGTGACACCATCTGTTGATATACGGATCTAAATCCCGAACAAACTTGCCATCTACATATACCTTTGCTGTAGCAGCATCCACTTCTCCGGAATCCTTCATAATCAGTACCAGGGCTTTGCAGTCGATTTCCATACGGAAAGGCTTATGTTCACAGGTCTTACCATCATACATCCAGTTATAAGGGAACTGTGGTGAAACAGTTAAATCCATATTTCTCTCAACGGACTGAAGTACTGTATCTGTCAGGGTGAATCCGCCCTCCTCTATGGTAGCTAAGTCGGTATTGTCTTTCTTATCCAGTAAAAGCACCTTGTCAAAGGTATTTCCGATTGCCGGTGCCAAAGAAAGGTCTAATGTATCTGCCTCTTTTTCTTTCTCTAATGCCTTCTCCACTGCATATACGATACAGTCTGCCATCACCTGGTGACCCAAATTCGTAGGATGAAACACATCGTAGAAATACTGACTCTTGGTCATAATACGGGTTTCTCTATCATAGAATTGAGGGGTTACCGCATTCTTTAAACTCACCATCGGAAGGTCATAGCGCTCTCCCACAGGTTTTAGACGATCCTGCAAATTATAATCACTGGCAAACACGGAGAATAACAGAAGTACTGCAGGTTCATAAGGCAGTGCTAAAATCTTACGCACTAAACTTTCAAAGCATACGCCTTCTGTTTCATCTCCTTCATCATTTACGGCAAATTCTACAATTACCAGGTCCGGTCTGTTTTTATCATACTCCAGTACATCCCGATCAAAGCGTAGCATACCAAGTTCAGAAGGGGTACCGCCTACCCCTGCCTTGATATAATGGATATTCTCTCCATCTCCCAAAAGCTTTTTCAGTTTCAAGAAAGACTGGTAGGCATAGCACATGGTGTTGATTGGTGTGGCGCCGGCGCCCTGCGTAATGGATCCACCGATGTAAGCAATGGTCACATCTTCCCCACGTTTTGCTTTGTCTGCCATCTTCTGCAGTCTGGCTGCATTTCCCACCTGCATCAGAGACTTCTGAATCATGGCTTTGTACGCTGCTGACGAAGTATCCACCGGCTTTGCTTCTATCTGCTCCGGACCTTCAAAGCCGTCGTTTAAATAAAAGCGCACATTTAAATACGCTGTCTGTTCCGGTTTTGGAAAATGAATACGAATCTGTCCCGGCACGTCATCATCTTCCTGCCAGTCCACATCTTTTAAGTAAATGCGATGCTCACTTCCGTCAGCTTTTACAGTTGCTACGAGGTTTGCACCACCACCATATAAATCCTTCTTACCATACATCTGGAACACAAATTTCAGTTCTTCCTGATTCTCGCACTCCATAGAAATACCCACAGAATGTACCAGTTTGCGGAAGCCTTCTACCGTTCCAAGCATCTCGATTTGACTTTGGTCTTTTACATTACCCACAAAGTCTGCGCTACTTTTTAATCTTCCATCACTTTGATATAAGAAGCACACTCCGGTGCCATCCTCGGCCTTTGCACTAAAAATTTCCTTGTCCTTAATGATATAAAAATAAGGTCTGTTCTTCTCTGGATCTGTTGGCGCCTTTACTGTTTTCATGTCTTACCCTCTTTTTTATTATTCTAATCCAAATCCAAAATAGGTATTGGCATTTTCAAAGCTAATGCCACGTATCATTTCTTCTAAATAACGGTCCTCCTCCGGATACATACCATTTTCCACATAAGAACCGATATAATTACACAAAATTCGGCGGAAATACTCATGTCTGGTGTAGGACAAAAGTGATCTGGAATCTGTCAGCATTCCGATATGATTGCCAAGGGTTGATAAAGCGGCATAACTCTTTAACTGACTTTCCATACCTTCCATATGATCATTAAACCACCAGGCGCTACCATGCTGTATCTTACCTTTTACCCCTTCTTCAGCAAAACAACCAATGACACAGTCTATAGCCGCATTGTCGATAGGATTCAGAGAATACAGGATGGTCTTTGGCAAGCCCTCTCCCACGTTCATGGCATCCAAAAGCTTTAATAGAGGTCTTGTATACGTTTCATTGTGCATAGAGTCGAAACCGGTATTGATGCCCATTTTCATAAAGGCCATGGTATTGGTATCTCTCACTACGCCGAAATGCAGCTGCATCACCATATCTCTATCATGATACATCTTCGCCAGTTTGATCAGCATATAAGAGTCAAACTGTTTGCAGTCCATCACCGTAGCGGTTTCCCCTCTTCTGCATTTCTGGAAAATCGCTTCTGCTTCTGCCTGCGTGCAGGCTTCGAATCTGGCATCGAAAAGTCCATGATCCGATACCTTACATCCTCTGGCTACGAAATAATCGATTCGTTTCTCTAAGGCCTCTAACAGTGCATCTATGGAATCAATCTCCACTTCTGCTGCAGCCGCCAGTTTATCGATATAGGAGTTCCAGGAATGCTTGTAAAGAGCGAGTACCTCATCCGGGCGGAACGCCGGCAATACCACCGTATCGAAAGTAGTATCCTCTGCCAGTTTCTCGTGACAATGCAAGTCATCCAACGGATCATCTGTGGTACAAATCAATGCCACATTGGAGCGTTTAATCAGGCCTCTGGCAGAAAAAGAAGGATCTGCCAATTGCTCATTACAACGATTCCAAATCTCTTCTGCAGTGTCCGGACCTAAGGTTTCCTCAATGCCAAAGTACCGCTTTAGCTCCAGATGAGACCAGTGATACAAAGGATTGCCCAAAAGTTTTGGCATAATAGAGGCAAAGGCCTCGAATTTCTTGTAATCTGAGCCATCCCCTGTGATATATTTCTCCGGAATGCCACACACGCGCATCTGTCTCCACTTATAGTGATCTGCAGACAGCCATAGCTCCGTCATATTTCGAAACTTTTTATCTTCCCATATTTCTTCCACGGGAATATGGCAATGGTAATCAATAATCGGCACTTTCTTTACATCCGCATAGGCATGATACAGCCTGGATGCCGTTTTGTTTGAAAGCATGAAATCTTCATCTAAAAACTGACGCATTACATTCCTCTTTTATCTCTGTACTCTTCCCGAGCCATCTCCACCAGCCAGGTTCTCTACCTCTGCACGGGTCACATGGTTAAAGTCACCGGGAATCGTATGTTTTAATGCAGAAGCCGCTACTGCAAATTCCAGCGCGTCTTCCATTGATTTTTCATCTAATAAGCCGCAGAGCAGTCCTGCTGCGAAGCTGTCTCCACCACCCACACGGTCTACAATCGGGGTAATGGAATAGGTCTTGGAGTGATAGAACTTTCCACTCTCTCCATCCATGATACACGCACTCCAGCCATTATTGGAAGCGGAAATAGACTGACGCAAAGAAGAAACCACATATTTAAAGTGGAACTTTTCTACCATCTGCTTAAAGATTTCTTCATAACCTGCCAGATTCAGCTCCCCTTTCTCTACATTACTATTAGCTGCTTTGAAACCAAGTACCTTTTCCGCATCCTCTTCATTACCAATGCAGATATCCACATACTGCATCAAATCGGTCATAACTTCTTTGGCTTTTTCGCTGCTCCAAAGTTTCTTTCTAAAGTTTAAGTCTACAGACACGGTCACGCCATGCTTTTTGGCAGCAATCAGCGCTTCTTTTGTCAGCTTTGCTGCTGTATCACTGATAGCAGGGGTGATACCTGTAAAGTGGAAGTAATCTGCATCCCGGAAAATCGCATCAAAATCAAAGTCAGCTGCTGAAGCTGTGGCCATGGAGCTGCCTGCCCTGTCATAGATCACATTACTTGGTCTCATGGCAGAACCGGACTCTAAATAATAAATGCCAAGTCTCTCCCCACATCTTGCAATGTGATGGGTGCCTACTCCATATTTACGCAAAGCTGCTATAGCACAATCTCCCATAGCATGGGCCGGAAGTGCTGTCACAAATTCTGTTTCATATCCGTAATTGGAAAGAGAAACTGCTACGTTGGCTTCCCCGCCACCATAGCATACGTCAAACTCATCTGCCTGAACCAGTCTCTCGTGATTCGTTGTAGAGAGTCTAAGCATGATTTCTCCCATGGTAACTACTTTTTTCATGCTCTTACCCTCCTAACGATTTCTACTGCTTCTTTTGTTTTTGCTTTGATGGCATCAAAGTCGCCCTGCTGAATCATATCTGCCTTTACCATCCAGCTACCGCCGCAACACAGAATCTTCTGAAAGCCCAGATAATCTGCTAAATTTGCGGTGGAAATGCCACCGGTAGGCATAAATCTTACGGAAGTATATGGAGCTGCCATGGCCTTTAGCATAGCAAGTCCACCGGCCTGCTCTGCCGGGAAGAACTTCAGCACCTCAAGGCCTCTTTTCACACACTGCGCCACTTCAGATGGCGTGATGCACCCCGGTACTACCGGGATATCCTTTTCTAAACAATAGTCTACAATCTCAGAGTCAAAGCCCGGCGCCACGATGAATTTGGCCCCTGCCTCAACGGCTCTTTCCACCTGATCGATGGTCAGCACAGTTCCAGCTCCTACTACCATCTCGGGATGAGCCTCTACCATGCGTCTAATGGACTCTTCCGCTGCATCGGTACGGAAAGTCACTTCCGCACAAGCAAGTCCTGCTTCGCAAAGGGCATCTGCCAACGGTTCTGCAGATTCTGCAGACTCTAACACTACAACCGGAACTACCCCAAAGCTTCCCAGCTGTTCAATCACTGTATTCATACTAACCCCTCCAATGTCTTTCTCACATTTCCTTCTCCCTGCATCTTCTTAAAAAGATCCAGACAGCGCTGTCCCATAGAATCGGCGAATAAATCCACCAAAAATACATCCTGACGGCTAAGCACTTCTTCCGGAGATAGCCCCTTTAATTCCTCCAATAATGGATCTGGGCTCTGCTCAAATGCATTGCCCTTATCATCGATGCCCTGCAGATATCGCAAATACCCGGCAAATACAGCAGGAATTAAGGTAAGACGCTCTGTGGAGAGGTCATTACGTGCTCGATATGCTTTTATGGTTTCCCCGAAACGAATCGCCAGTTTCTGAGAAGTATCACAGGCGATACGTTGTGGTGTATCCGGCATAAAAGGATTGGGCAAACGTTTCGTCAATACGGCTTCTAAGAAGTCTTCCGGCTTGATAATGCCTGGATTTACCACTACCGGCATACCTTCCTCATGTCCTAATTTGGTCACAAGCTTCTTTAATGTCTCATCTTCCATTTCATCATGGATGGTGGTATACCCTAGAAGGCATCCAAAGATAGCCAGTGCCGTGTGCAAAGGATTCAGACATGTGCAAACCTTCATTTTCTCTGTACGATCTACGGTTTCACGGTCCGTAAAGTAGATACCGCCCTTTTCCAGTGCAGGTCTACCATTGGGAAACAGGTCTTCAATCACCAGATACTCTGTCTCTTCCGCGTTTACAAAAGGTGCCACATAGGTGTTTTTCTTTGTGATAACAGGTTCCATATCTGCTACCCCATCCGCGATCAACATCTCTTTGATTTTGTCATCCGGTCTGGGGGTGATTTTATCTATCATGGACAGCGGGAAGGATACCTTCTCTCCATCCTCTAGGTAGTCTATAAAGCCCTGGTCACAAAGGCCCTGTTTCAGGAAATCCTTTGCCATCAAAAGGCATGCTTCTTTTAACTTGTCTCCGTTGTGGCTGCAGTTATCCATGCTTACCATGGCTACCGGCAAAGCACCTGCTTTATATCTTTCCAGCAAAAGTCCTGTCACCTTTTTCATATAGGCAGCAGTCTTATAGCCCTTTTCTGTAATGGTAAAGCTCACCATCTGCAGGGACGGAGCACGGAAGATTTCTCGCAACCTGGCGATTTCTGTTTCGTTCTCTTCGTCTAACATACAAGATTCCACTACGGAACCAACTACCGTTTTTTCTACTGTTCCGTCTGCCTTTAAAGTAACCAGAATACTGAATTCATCATGGGGTCTGTTATAGCTTTCCAGAATCTCATAATCATAGCCCTCTGCTACGATAAGGCCCGTGTCTAATACTCCCTGGTTTAACAGGGTTTGGCACACATTTGCCTGAAAAGCACGAAAGATATTACCTGCTCCAAAATGAATCCAGGTAGGATTTTCTTTTGTTCGCTTACTAACAGCTTCTCTGTCAAAGGTAGGAAGAGCATAGCCTTTTTCCTGCCAGGCTGCTGTATCTTTAAGTCCCTCTTTATTTAATGCTAGCATTTCTTTCTAACCTCTTTTCTGAGATTTGTCGATGGCTTCCCATAAGCCATTTAGATAAGTGGCGCCTAAGGCTCTATCATAAAGTCCGTACCCCGGCATTGCCACCTCGTCCCAAATCATACGACCGTGATCCGGTCTGATGGGACCTTCAAATTCTATATCATATAGCGCTTTCATGATTTCATACATATCGAAATCACCGTCAGAAGACAAATGCGCTGCTTCTTCAAAGTTATCATCTGAATGGAATTTCAGATTTCTCACATGAGCAAAATGAATTCTGCCCTTTAGTGCACGTATCATGGTAGGTAAATCATTTTGTCTGTTGGTACCATAGGACCCGGCGCAGAAAGTCACACCATTATGTGGATTATCTACCATCTTCATCATCCTCTGAATGTTTTCCAGATTGATAATGATACGAGGCAGTCCAAATACGGACCAAGCCGGATCATCCGGATGAATGGCCATATTTATATTATACTCATCGCACACCGGCATGATACGCTCTAAGAAGTATTTCAAATTCGCAAATAATTTCTCATCGTCTACGTCTTTATAAAGTGCAAAAAGCTCTTTGATTTTTGCCATACGCTCCGGTTCCCATCCCGGAAGGATAGCCCCATTGGCATCTCCGCTAATCGATGCAAACATTTTCTCCGGATCTAGTGCATCGATAGCTTCTTGCGTATAGGCAAGTACCGTGGAACCATCCGGGCGAACTCTTGCAAGTTCCGTTCTGGTCCAGTCAAATACCGGCATGAAATTATAGCATACCAGGTGGATATCCTCTTCCCCTAAGTTTTTGAGGGTTTCGATATAATTGTCGATATACAGGTCACGGTCTTCGCTACCGATTTTGATTGCATCATGAATGTTGACGGATTCGATGCCGGATATATGCAGTCCCGATGCTTCTACTTCCTCTTTCAAAGCTCTGATTTTTTCTCTCGTCCACACTTCCCCCGGGGTTGTATCATATAAAGTTGTGATGACACCGGTAACACCGGGAATCTGACGAATTTGTTTTAAGGTTACTGTGTCAAACTGGCTTCCGAACCAGCGAAGCGTCATTTCCATGATAGCTACTCTCCTGTTGATTTTTTTCATGAGACATCCTTTCTACAGATGTCGGCTCGTATTACTAGTATACAAGTATATTAGAATATTTATTGTAAAAAATCTACAAGAAAAAGCGACCAAAATCCCATTGGAATTTTGGTCGCTATAGATAGAATCTGAAAAATGTCAACTTTTCTTGCTATTCATTTTTGAAATATTGCGGATAAGCTTTCAAAAGTGCTTCCTGATCCACACGATATCTGTTCAAATGCTTCTCCACAAGTTCTTTTGCAGTCTCTTTATCCTTTTCTTTGATGGCTTTTAGCATCAGTTTATGGTCATTGACGATTTTGGTATCCTTTACAGCAATCATTGCCAAACTACGAACACGATCGAAATGAATCATAATGGTCTTACGCATTTCATGGATAATCTCTTTCTTCGCACAGGTATAAATCATTTTGTGGAAAGCATTATCCAGCTCGTAGATTTTCTCTGTGGCATTGTTGGACAGGTAAAATTCCTGCAGCGCTATATTCTCTTCCATGGCTGCAATATCTTCCGGCGTAGCCATATCACAGGCTTCCTCGATGACCGCTTTATCCAATACGGTACGTAAAAATACAGCTTCTTCTACATATTGATTATCGATGAGAGATACATAGCTTCCCCTTTGGGGATAGATTTCAATAATAGCTGCCTTATGCAGTTCCTGAATAGACTCTCTGACAGGTGTCCTACTGATTCCTAAGAACCCGGCTATTTCGTTTTCACTAATGGCGGTACCCGGAGCCAGGTCTAAAGAGATGATGTTTTCTGTTATGGCACGAAAAGCATACTCTCTTACCGTCTCCACCGGTAGTTTTTCAATTCTTCTCATACTTTTACCCCTTACGCATTTTAACTAGTATACTACTATACCATAAGAAGAAGTGCAAGTTTTCAGCTAAATACTACTGTTTTTCCCGTGTAAAAAAGGTCTGGCAATCTTCACATTAAAGAATTCGATCAAAGGTCCCATAAAAAATGCCGTGATAATGGTTCCCACACCGATAATAGTAGGAATCTGCATCACCGTGCCACCTGCCAGTAGGAAAAGGGCCGCTCCCAAGCTAACGCAAACCAGGTCTGTCATGATACGCACATACTGGAACTTTCCTTTTTTCCAGGTATTTACAATAATCAGGGCAACTGCATCATAGGTAGATACACCCAGGTCTGCTGTCATATAAAAGGCAGAACCAAAGCAGATGATTACTACTGCGATTACCAGGCAAAGAACCCTTACCACCATAGAAGGATTTACAATCACGGTCTGTAAGAACCCATAGGTATACTGGGTGATATAGCCTAATAGAAACAAATTGATAAAAGTGGCAATACCGATATAATGTCTGTCAAATACCAGTGCAAACAGTAAGAGGACTGCATTTGTTATCACATACAAATTTCCAAACTCGATAGGTACAAGGGCATCTAATCCGGCCATAAAGGACTGGAAAGGATCTACGCCCAATGCAGCGATTTTGAAAATTCCCACGCTGATGGCACAAATAATCACACCAAATAAGGACATGGCAATTCTTTTCAACAAAATTCGAATGTTCTCTTTTTTCATGGATACCTCTTTCTCGTTGTCCCCTTAAAGACTACCTTACTACTGGTAAGGGTTACTCTATGTTTGGTAATGCAAGGAGTTTCTTGGCCAGAGTGGTCTTCTCTTCCCCGGCGGAGTTTAGTAATTCCAAACTTCCTTCCCCTGACTTAGTCTTTAGTAAATGCTTCTCTTCTAATCTTCTTCGTAATTCTCTGGATGTGCCAAGACTGCCATCTAAAAGCTGCACATCCCGGTCTCCCAAATAAGCTCGTAACTGCTTTTTCAAAAACGGATAATGGGTACAACCAAGTACGATAGCTTTTACATCATCGTGCATATACTTTCCGAGATGCTCCTCAAAGTATCCATCCAGTTCATCTCCGTAGATGCTCCCCTGCTCTACAAACTCCATCAGCCCTGCACATGGCACCGGCACGATTTTTGCCTGATTCTCATATCTGGCTAAGAGATTGTGAAACTTCTCCTGTTCGATGGTCATAGGCGTGGCCATCACCAGAATTTCCTTTCCGGGGAACCGCTCGGCAGCAGGCTTTAGTGCCGGCTCGATGCCTACCAGCGGAAGCTCCGGATAAAGGAGTCTTAGTCTTGCTACTGCAGCGCTTGTGGCTGTATTGCAAGCAATGGCTAAGCCTTTGATTTTACGATTTAATAAATAGTCCACCACCTGAAAGGTGCATCTACGAATCTCTTCTTCCGGCTTCGTACCATAGGGTGCATTGGCAGAATCCCCAAAATAGATAAAGTCCTCTTCCGGCATGACCTTTCTGGCCTCTCTAAGGACGCTAAGTCCTCCCATGCCGGAATCCATAAAGCCGATTGGCAAATCCGGACTTAATTCATATCCTAAAGAGACAGGTTTTAGCGCTGTCAGTTCCTTGCTAATCCCATCTTCCAATTCTTGTCTCATATTTCAACTACGCTTTCTTATTTCTCAATTAATGCAAATTCCGGAAATTTCTTTCTAAGGAATTTATATATCAGTGCCCCAAGGACACTACCAAGGAAATTCAGCAATACATCATCAATATCCACATTTCGATTGATAAAAAGCTGAATAAATTCTATGACGATGGGAAAGCCTAAGGAGAAAAGCATCACCCTGCGGAGGGTTTGATTCTTCTTCCATAAGGCACATAATCCAAAGCCCCACGGCATAAACATAAAGGTATTTCCTAACAGATTAATGCCGATTCCATTGATGGAGGGATGGATTAAGTATCGTCTGATTGTTTTAAATAGTTCTAAGTTAATATGTACATCATTCTGCAAACGATATCTGGCTCGCACCAGCATGGTGGAAGGTTTTGCATAATCTCCTTCCAATACTAGGATAATCAGCGCTGCCATAAAAAGTACAAACATGGACAATGCGATTTCCCGAAACTGTCCTTCTTTCTTTTCATGAGGCCTTCTCACCACCAGATATACCGGCAACAGAATAATGATCAATATGGTAAATTTCGCAATATAGGCAATCATCTAGTCTTATCAGCCTCCTGCTTAATTCTTGCCTGGATGCTTTGCATCACTTCTTTGGACACTTTCAGGATTTCCCTGTCGTAGGTCCAGAAGCCGTTGATTTCGTCTTCCACATCGGAAACCTGCGTATAGATAGACGCACATAGGCCCCGTTCGATAAAAGGCAGCACCTGCTGCTCGTACAGTTTCGTAACAGCCTTTTCCAGTTCTTCTATGGTCTTGCATTTTCCATACCCATAGACTTTCTTTGGATGGAAAGTATGGCCCTCCACCTTATAGGACACCCCGCCGAATTCTGTCAGCACCACCGGCTTATCTGCCGGAGCAAAGTGATACTGGTGACCATAGATATGATTGCTGTCCACGTCGCTGGTACCGCCTCTAAACCAACCGGATGCAGAGTCAATAATACGACTGCTGTCCTGGCTGCGAAGTTCTTCGTAAACCATGCTGGAATGGAACTGGCCCCATCCCTCATTGAAAATCGTCCAATAGCAAATACAAGGGAAGAAGGAAAGCTGCTTTACCGTGTACTTCATGGTGCGCAGGAATTCTTTTCGTCCGCTTGGGTCCGGGTGCATATTGGTATCATCCTTCCACTGTCCTCTCATAAAGACATTGGGCAGTGCCGTATCTCTCAGGAACGAATAATTGGAGTTATTTACCATGTCCTGGAATACCACCATGCCCAGTTTATCGCACAGATAATAGAACACATCCGGTTCCACTTTGATGTGCTTACGCATGGTATTAAATCCCAGTTCCTTCATGGACAGGATGTCTTTCTCGTAGCCCTCCGGAGATGCCGGAGTAAAGATACCTTCCTGATAATATCCCTGGTCTAACACGCCGTGGAAGAAGTATGGCTTTCCATTGAGACAAATACGCCACACACCATCTACTTCCTTTGCTTCCACTGTGCGGAATGCAAAATAGGACTCTACTTCATCCACGCCCACTCGAATCAGTACCTGATACAGGTAGGGGTCCTCCGGAGACCACATTCTAGGATGCTCCATGGTAAAAACGCTTTTTCCGCCGGAAATAGTAAAGGTCTTCTCTCCCTCAGGGGTCTGTACAGTGGCGGTGCCTCGCAGGGAAGCATCTCCTAAGTCTAATTCCACCTGGTTCCCCTGTACCTGAAAGGATACCGCCTTCACATAACTGCTGGGAACAGACTCTATCCAGACAGATTGCCAAATGCCGGAAACCGGTGTATACCACATGCCGCCTCTTTTATGCATCTGCTTGCCAAAAGCCTGCACATGATCTCTTAAATCATCCCTGGTGCAGATCAAAAGCTCATGCTCTTCTCTATCCTGCAAAGAATCTGTAATATCCACTACAATATGCTCATATCCGCCATAATGTAGAGACACAAAGGTATCGTCTACAAAAATCTGTGCCTCATAGTCGCAGGCGTCCACATGCAGAATCACTCTGTCTTTTCGAAAGTTCTCCGGGAAGGCAAAAAACCTGTGATAGTATAAATATCGTCCGTTATGAATTCGCTTTCCTACACCGGATAGCGGAGATTCCGGGCAAAATGGAACCAGAATCTTAAGTGGATAAGATTCTGGTTTTTTCTTTTCTTTTGAAACTGTAAATTCCCAAGTTCCATTGAGATTCAGATAAGAATCCCTTTTTAACTGTGGTCTTGGATACACAGACCAAACCTGACTCATAGTTCTCCTTTTAACCTCTTTTTCCGCAGGTCGATAAACTTACCTGTAGCGGCTGCCAAATAACTATTGATGAAGGCGCCAATCAAGAGGATATACATAAAATAATATAGCCAAAATAGTAACACCACCAAGGTAGCCAGACTTCCATAATACATACTGTACCCATGAAATCTGCTAACCAGGTTAGAAAAGACATACGAAAAAATCCACCATGCCACCGCTACAAAGATAGCACCGGGGATTTGTCCTAAGTATCGCTGCTTTTTACCGGGAACATAGGTATACAAAAGCGCGAAAAATAAGATGGAAACACCGGCCAAAATCAGCATACGAATTGCTTTTGCGCCGGTACTCATCACCTGCAAAAACGGTAAGCTGTTCTTCAAATAAGAAATCATCTTTGTATCCACCACCGTGAACACAAGCATTACCACGATAAAAGCCAAAAGGGCTAACGTATACATCGCTGCGATAAAACGCAGATAAAAATAATTTCTTGTCTCTTTGATATTATAGATTTCATTCAGTCCACGAATCAAAGCCATCATACCCATAGCCGCTGACCACAAAAGCAAAAGGAAAAAGATTGGCAACATGCTTTGGGACTTGGAAAAAGCTTCCCCTAAAAGGCCCAATACAAAGTCTGATGTAACTGTGGGAATCAGCTGTAAGATGCTCTCCACCAAAATATCATAGTTCACACCGATGGGAACAACCAGTGCCATCAGCACCACAAGTGTGGGAATCAAAGAGATAAAGAAAAAAAACGCTGTACTACTGGCATACGCGCTGATATTCTTAGAAGTCATATCTGCTGCAAAAACCGCAGCCATATCCTTAAAATCAATTTTTCTTTTCGCTTCTTTACTCATAACAAATATTTTACCATACTAGACTTTCCACCTACAACATTGTTAAAATAGAAAAAGACTAGGGAGATATTGCTTTTAAGTCGGGGGTTAAGTAAATATGATTGAACAACTAAAAGGGATACATGAGACTGTCAGTTACAAGACCAATACCCATTTGCGTCTATATTACAACAGTGAAAACGAGCACTATCCTATGCATTGGCATACAGAACTGGAAATCTTATGTCCCATTCATGAAGATTACGTAGCCATTTGCAACAATGTGCGCTACACACTAAATGAAACAGATATGCTCTTTATCTTTCCGGGAGTGGTCCATGAACTACCTGCCACACCCGTTGGAAAGCGTATCATTTTTCAGGTAGATGGCAATTTTCTAAATACCATCCATGATGTGAAAACCATCTTTTCTTTAATGGCACCGGCAGTGCACGTTTCCGCCAAAGCCACACCGGAATTACATAAAAAGATTTTTCCTATGATGCAGGAGATTCAAAAACTCTACACAGAAGGGCCGCTGCTCTATGAAGCTTCCATCATGAGTCGTACTTTGGAAATGGTAGCCATCCTAGGCCGGGAATATGAATCTCATCCCATGACACTTCATATGACAGAGGGTGTCTCTCAATCCAATAGTAAATACAATGAAACCATGACCAATGTATGCAATTATATCAGCATCCATTGCTCCGAAAACCTAACCTTGGATCAGATGGCCGAATATGCAGGATTCAGTAAGTTCCACTTCGAAAGACTCTTTAAACAGTCCACCGGACTTACCTTTTATCAGTATCTGACCCAGAAACGTATTTCTTATGCTGAGTTTTTGCTTACTAATCCATCTCTCAGCATTACGGAAATCGCGTATCGTTCCGGCTTTTCCAGTGGTTCCACCTTCGCCAGAACTTTCCGCCAGTTGAAGGACTACTCTCCTTCCGACTTTAGATCTATGCGAAAGAAATAACTTCGCCTTTGCTTTACCAGCATGCGGACATTCTCAGCAAACTAAAAGCGGCCTTCCGGCCGCTTTTTTTCGTGTAGAAGGCTTTTTCCTCAGCGTTTGCCTTTACTGTTATGTTTTTGCATCGGATCACCTCTTTTTTCCGGTTTACGATGTATTTATCTTCCCTGGCCTACCTTCATCCCTTCTCTATTACATCGAAACAAGTAGTTTGGGCCATGTTCCGATGTTTTCTTACTTTCTCTCAGCTTTTAGCAAGCTTAAATTGCATCGGATTACCTCTATTTCCCGGTTTGCGATGCATTTATCTTCCTTGGCCTACCTTCATCCCTTCTCCATTACATCTAAACAAGTAGTTTTTGCCAAGTTCCGATGTTTTCTCGCCATTTTCCGGCCTAGCTCCAGCGTAAAAAACATCGGAGCACTTCTAAATACAAGTTTCCGATGTTTCCCTCTAGATATCATCCTCTACAGTTTCAATACCGCGATGACCTCTTCCTCATCCATCTCTCCAGTTTCTTTAAATCCATATGATTCATACAGACGCTTTGCCACAGTATTTTCAGGTTCGTAAGAAAGCCAACAATACTCCGCCTCTCCGCAAGGATACATCCTGATAAACTCCAATGCTAGTTTGACCGCTTGCTTGCCATAGCCTTTATGCTGATAGCGACTATCAATCATCAACCTCCACAAATTATAGTTTCCGGTTGCGACAGCCGGAGCGTTTTTCCAATAATCATCCTTATCAAAACCTATCATAAGAAATCCCACAGGTTCATCTCCATCATAGATTCCGAATGGAAATGCAAACCCATTCGCCGTAATTGTGGTATATGCTTCAATGATACTTACATCATTTCTTGCCACAAAAGATAGCTGGTCTTCATTTACTTTAAGTTTAATAAGTTCCCATACATTATCTGCTGTCACTTTTTCTAGCCGTATCATAGCTGTCTCCTCCTCAGTGATATTCATATTTTATCTACTTTCTATCTAGCATTTTACATGAAATACTGCCGTATTACAGCCTCAATTTCATCTGTCCCCAGCGGCGAGACACTCGTTTCTTCCGTGATAACCAAACTGTCTCCAAGCAGAATTCCATTTTTCATCAATGTCTTCACACGATCAACCGTGTGTTTCGCGTAATCCATATCATCCATCATCCCGCGATGCTCCCAGTAAATTACTTTTCGTTTTTTCACATTCAAAACAGTAAAATCAGGATAAATCGTTCTTCCACTTTTTAATTCCAGCGGGCATTCGTACTTATAAGGAATCCTGTGCTTCGCCAGCGCATTCGCAATTGTGAGTTCTGATTTTGACCGAACTCTCTCTCCTTTATCTGTTTCATAAAATGGCAAAGACTCTTCTATTTCTTTTCCCTGAAAAACTTCCTCCATCCACGCTGCACAAAAATCCTTATCTGACATTTCTACAGGTTCAATATGCTGTTTTATTTCCTTGGAATAGTCTGAGTAGATTGATTGTAATTGATGAATACTTTGATTTGCTTCTTTCAGAAAAGTATTTAGATTTTGAAGCTCGCTTTTTAATACTTTTAAAACTTTTTCGTTATAACTCTTTTGTAGATACCTTTTGATAACATCTCGATTTTTCTTTCTGATGTACTTTCCACTTCGATCTTTGGGATCAGTACGAAGATAAAACTGCGTTCCTCTTTTGGATGTCAAAATATGAATCTTTCCAACCGGTGCAGCACTCAAAGCTTTCTCCGTGGCTTCAATTTGACTTTGAAGTTCTAATCTTCTTCTGCTTGCTTCCGCATAAAGATTTGTATATTGCATCATACTTGAATGTGTTTCTCTTTTCAAACCTATACCTCCTTTTGTGATTCCTAGCTCACCTTTTTATACCTAGCTCTTTTGCAACGAAACATCTCATTTTCCTAATAACAACTTATTTACATAAATACAGCTTGCTTACATCGGAGCAACTTATTGACATTAGTACAGCTCGCTTACATCGGCGCAACTCATTTGCATTAGTACAGCTTGCTTATTCGGAGCAACTCATTGACATTAGTACAGCTTGCTTACATCGGAGCAACTCATTGACATTAGTGCAGCTTGCTTACATCGGAGCAACTTATTTTTATACAATTCCGATGTACGTTCACTCGGTGCCTACCGTAGCGTAACTATAGTTTACATCGAAAATTTCAATTCATGAGTTTTCCGATGTCTTTATTTCAACCATTCCCCAATGCAAAGAGTATAAATGCATCGGAAAACAGGATAGTGCTATTCTTCCGATGTCTTTTTCTTTACCTAACCAATCCCACTGACAAAAAAGACATCGGATTACAGAATATAGAAAGGATTCCGATGCTTTTAGCCGAAATATCCCACTAAAACGCATCAAAAACGCTATCAATAGTCATTACAATCACAAGTAAACTCAATGTATGTGGGAAATTATCGCTGCGAAAGCATCGATAAATGAAACACTTCCGTTGCCAAGAATGGCACCGGAGTTTTGATAATACCATAGAAGAAAAGAAAAAGCAAGTTTTGAATTTAATTTAAGAAAGAGGTGGTGAAAAATTCTGTGAAAGAGGTAGTGAAAAAGACTGTGAAAAAGACTGTGAAAAAGACAGTGAAGAAGGCAGTGAAAAAGGCGGCCGATGAGGCCGCCATCAAATTTAATCATTATAATAGTTTTAACTTTTTTGCGAGTCTGACGATGCTTGCACCTTTTGGTACTGCCAAAAGCTGGCGCTCTCCTACGATGTGAAGCTTAATGACTAGGATGAAGTACACCAGCACTGCCACAAAGATGGCAGCTGCCAGGCATATCACGTTACTAGCCACAGCTAGGTTAAGAAGGCGATATGTAGCAAAAGCCAAAAGTCCCATAATCAAACTAGCAATGCTTGGCAGAATATAGATGCGCTGAGGCCTTTGCCTAAAGCGCAGATACTTCTTCACTGCCAGACCATTTAAAATGCACATAACAAAGCTATAGGAAATCTGAGCCAGCACTAGCGCATAGAGCTGGTTCCTTAGGGTAAAAAGTCCTATCAGCAACACAATCACCTGGATACCCAGTGCAACAGCTGCATGGAAAACCGGAGTGTTGACTTTCCCGATACTCTGCAAAATAGCATTGGTCAAAGTAGAAAGGGAATAAAACACCACCGTCACTGCCAAGGCGCGAAGCAAAGCAGATGCTGTATCTAAAGAAGCCTTCTGCGGGAATAACAGCTGCATAATAGGCTTTGCCAAAAACAAAAATCCAAACGCCGATGGAATAGCAATCAGCATCGTCACTTTAGTGGCTAGGCTGACTTTCTCCTTGGTGGACTTCTTCTCTCCCTTTGCAAAGGAAGCAGAAATGCCCGGAATCAGCGCGGATGCCATAGCGGAAGAAAAGGCAATGGGGATATTGGCGATTACCACTGCTTTTCCTGCAAAAATACCATAATTCGTAGCAGCTTCCACCTGGGTAAAGGCATGATATTTCATCATCACCTTGGCATACACCGTCTGATTCATGGAGGTGGAGAAATTATAAATAAAAGTGCTAAGGATAAACGGAGTCACAATGGTAAGTATGGTTTTCAATAAACTTCCATAGGTTTCGATATCCATCTTTTTCGTCCGGTCGATTTCCATCAGATACTTGCGCTCATTATGATCCCGCATGAAAAGGATAAACATAAAAATCAGCGCAATCAAAACACCGATGCCGGTACCAAGACTACTACCAAGAGCACCTCTTACTGCCCTGTCTGTAGTATCCTCTGCATTGGGACTTCCCATGATAGGCAGGGTAAAATGAATAAAAAGATATGCTGCCCCAATGCTGACCGCCGCATTGGCAATCTGCTCTAAAATCTGGGAAAAGGAGGTAGGCGTCATGGTTCGATGTGCCTGAAAATAACCTCTTAAAACCCCCAATAATCCTGACAAAAAAATAGTTGGTGCAAAGAACCTGAGCACCAACACTGCATTTTCTACTACCAAAAAAGGTGCAGCAAAAAAAGCAAATAAGCTGGCAAGTCCTCCCACGACGATGACATAACCTACTGCAGCATAAAAAAGCCTGTAGGCGTTTTTATACTCCTCAAAAGCCAAGCGCTGGGCCATAACCTTTGAAATAGCAGAAGGAATGGAATAAGAGGAAATCAAAAGAATGATGACATAGATATTATACGCAAAGGTATAATATCCATTGCCTTCATCTCCGATGATGCTTGTCAGGGGACTACGGTATAAAAGTCCGATGATACGAACAATGATACCTGCCGCTGCCAGAATCCCTGCCTGCTTCACAAAGTTTTCTTTTTTTGCTGTTCTACCTTTAGTCTGTTGCATGAATCACTAATATCCAATCAGCCAATCGTACATCTCTTGGTATTTGAGTGCCGATACTGCCCAGGAGAAATCCTGTGCCATGGCTCTATCTGTCATTTTATTCCATTCGCGTTTTTTATCGTAATAGATTTTCTCTGCATAACGAATGGTGCGAAGCATTTCGTGAGCATTGTAATTCAAGAAGGAGAAGCCTGTGCCTGTACCTTCATACTCATTGTATGGCTCCACAGTATCTTTAAGACCACCGGTCTCACGTACAATAGGAAGACTACCGTACTTTAATGCAATCAGCTGAGACAATCCGCAAGGCTCAAATAAAGATGGCATCAGGAATGCATCACTGGCTGCATAAATTTTATGTGCCAAATCATCAGAATAATAGATGTTGGCTGATACTTTCTGTCCATATTTCCAATCAAAGTGACGGAAGGAATTCTCATAGCGCTCTTCGCCGGTACCCAGCACTACAATCTGCACCGCATCCTGGCAAAGCTCATCCATCACATAATTAATCAGATCAAAACCCTTCTGATCGGTAAGGCGGGAAACCACACCAATCATCATGATTTTCTCATTTTCTTCCAGTCCCAGTTCCTTTTGCAAAGCCTTCTTATTCTTGGATTTTTCTTTGCGGAAAGTGATAGGATCATAAGGGTATGGAATCTGCTTATCTGTTTTCGGATCAAATAACGCATAGTCGATGCCGTTTACAATACCACGCAAATCTCCTGCTCTGGCATTTAAAAGGCCGTCTAATCCTTCCCCGTAGAACTCTGTCTTAATCTCTTCTGCATAAGTATTACTTACTGTCGTAATGGCGTCTGCAAAGACAAGACCACCCTTTAAAAGATTGGCATCCTTGTAGGCTTCCAGTTTATCTGAGGTAAAATAATAATCCGGCAATCCGGTAATAGCCTGTACATCCTTTACATCCCATTTTCCCTGGAATTTCAGGTTATGAATGGTCATGACCGTCTTTATTCCATGGAAGAAATCATTTCCCTGAAATCTCTCATGGAGATATACCGGCAAAAGTCCTGTCTGCCAATCATGGCAATGAATCAGTTCCGGTCTAAAATCCAATAGTGGCAAAGCTGATAAAACTGCCTTGCAAAAGAACGCATACTTTTTGATTTCAAATAAAGCATCGTCTGTATAACAAGTAGAGTTGGTAAAGTAGTCCTCATTATCTATGAAGTAGTATTTCACCCCATCTACTTCTGCCTCTAATACACCTACATACACTTCTTTCCAATCAAAATCCATATAGAAATGGGTCTTGTAGGTCATCTTATCCTTCATCTCCTGCTTCATGCAAGAGTACTTTGGCATCATCACTCTGGTGTCATAGTATTTCTTATCGATGTACTTTGGCAATGCGCCTACTACATCGGCAAGACCTCCGGTTTTGATAAAGGGCACCCCCTCTGATGCTACAAACAATACGTTCTTCATATTTCCCTCCACACTTTTCTTACCTTCTATTTTACTACGCTTTCACAGATTGTGCTTGCGCGATTAAATCCTTCGCATTCTCCCTTGCTGCCTCGCTGCTTTCATCACTGCCAAGCATGCGGGCCAGTTCGCCAATACGCTCTGCTTCCTGCAATCTGGTCATTCTGGTGACAGAACGATTCTCTTCCACCGTTTTCTCGATGCAGTAATGGGCATCCGCCATAGCGGCGATCTGCGGCAAATGTGTGATGCACAGCACCTGATGATTCTTCGAAAGTTTGCCCAATTTTTCTGCGATTTTCCAAGCAGTTTTTCCACTGATTCCTGTATCGATTTCATCAAAAATCAAGGTATGGATATCATCTTTTTCTGCAAAAACGGTCTTAAGTCCCAGCATAATTCTGGATAACTCACCACCACTGGCTACCATCTGCAAAGGCTTTCTCTTTTCGCCCGGATTGGTAGATATAAGGAACTCCACTTCATCATATCCATCTGTGGTGAGTTTTTCTTCCTCTGCTCTTACCTCCACTGCAAAATCCACATGAAGGAAGTTCATTTCCATCAGGGCTTCTGTCAATTCCTTCTGCAATCTTTTTCCGGCCTTCACTCTCAAATCATGCACCTTCGCAGCATCTTTCAGGGCCTTCTCTTTCGCCTCTCCCATGGTTTTTTCCAGTTCCGCTTTTGTCTCTTCGATATGAGAAAGCTTCTCTAATGCTTCTGCTTTCTCCTCCCCATAGGCCAGTACTTCTTCTATGGTTTTCCCGTACTTGTCCTTTAGATGATTAACTTGATTGAGTCTTTCCTCGCAGGATGCAAAAGCTTCCCCGTCGAATTCTAATGAACTTTCGTATCTGGATAAGTCATGTCCAAAATCAGATAAGAGGCCGTCCACATCCTGCAAAGTCTGCAGCATGCCTTCTAGCTCCTCATCAAATCTGGTCACCCCTTGCATTTCTCTGATGGCTCTTCCGATTTGACTTTGTACCCCGTCTCCGTTCCCATCTAGGATCTGCTGAATCTGTCCCAAAGATTCCTCGATTTTCTGGCCGGATACCATCTTCTGATATTGTTTTTCTAAGGTTTCATCCTCACCCTTTTGCAGGTTTGCTTCCCGGATTTCTTCAACTTCGAAGCTTAAGAGGTCTAATTCTCGTTTTCTGGTGCTATCATCTACTGACAGCGCTTCTAATTCTTTGACTGCTTTTTTGTACAGCTGTACCTGTTCCTTGCAGGATGCTTTTGCCTTCTCTAACTCTTCGCCTGCATAGCCATCCAAAATGCTTTTGTGCTTCTCCACCTTCAACAGAGACTGGTGCTCATGCTGACCATGGATGTCCAAAAGTACCTCCGCCAGCTGTTTTACCGTTCTGGCCGTGACCGTCTCCCCGTTTACTTTACTGGTGGACTTGCCCGCCTGTATTCTTCTGGTTAAAAGAATAGTACCGTCCTCTTCTATGGGCAGGTCCAGTTCTTCCATTTTATCCAAAACCAGCTTGTCCTTCGTCTGAAAAGTCAGTTCTACCAAGGCCGCGTCAGCACCTTCCCGAATTAAATCCGGAGTTGCTCTTTCTCCCAAAGCCAAATTAATAGAACCGATTAGTATAGATTTACCGGCACCTGTTTCACCGGAGAGGATATTCAGACCTTCTTCAAAGTCCACTTCTTCCTCCCTGATCAGTGCCAGATTTTTTACATGTAACCCTACTAGCATAGTATTTGCCAAATAGCCTCCTTTACTGCTTTTGCGTCTTCGGCTGAATGTAGCGCAAGGAAAATCGTATCATCCCCTGCAATGCTCCCCACAACTTCTTCCATCTGCATGCTATCAATGGCAGCTGCCACAGCCATAGCCATACCACTACCTGTTTTAATCACAAGCATAGAAGAAGCATAGTCCACAGACTGGACCTCTTCTTTCAAAATACCCTCATAACGGCGCGCATTTCGATTATTATCATTCATCTGCACATAGCGCACCCCATCCCCATGGTCTACTTTCAGAAGGCCCAGTTCCCTGATGTCTCTAGACACGGTAGCCTGAGTGGCCATATAGCCTTCTTTTTGCAAAAGGCTCACCAGTTCTTCCTGAGTCCCCACCGGATGGTTCTCTATCAATTCCAGAATAATGCTGTGTCGTTCTTTCTTATTCATACTTCCCCTATTGATTTAACTTCTTATGCAATACTTCCAAAAAGCTTTTCTTACTAAGCTTGATAATATCTGTAGTTCTGTGGGATCTGCGAATCTCGATTTCATCTCCCACGCCAAGGATCACTCTGTCCGCTCCGTCAAAGCAAGCCTCTGCCTCACTGGTACGGTCTCTTCTGCCCTCTAAGATTTTCACCTGAATCACATCATCCTTAGACAAAAGGATGGATCTGGCATGCATCGAATGTGGACAGATTGGAGTCAGCAGTAAGATTTCTGCACTAGGCTCCACGATAGGACCACCGGCAGACAGGTTGTAGCCGGTAGAACCGGTAGGGGATGCAATCAGCACACCATCTGCATAGTAAGTGGTAAGAATCTGCCCATTGACCGTAATTTGGAAGCTTACCATTTGCATGGAGCCTCGACGTACAATCGCTACATCGTTTAAGGCATGGTAGATTTTGCCGCCGCTTTCTCCGCGTAGCATCAGTCTGGCTTCCGTAGTAAAATTGTCGGACACCAGCATATCTAATGCATACTCCACTTGAGATTTCTCGATTTCCGCCAGGTATCCTAGGGTACCCATATTGATGCCCAAAAGCGGAATATCTAAGGATCTGGTTGCTCTGGCTGCTCGAAGCATGGTACCATCTCCTCCCAGTACCAAAATAGCTTCTGCTGCTCCTGCAATATCCGGTGTCACTTTGCCTTCTTCGGCAAAAACTCTGGCAGTTGCACCTTTTTCTTTCAGATATGCCTGAATTTTTTTTGTCATTTCATAGCCCGGGTCTTTTTCCCCATTGGGTATGATTAAAAACTCTTTCATGATTTCTGTTTCCTATTCCATCTGAATCTTTTAATCCAAAGTATCGTGGCTGCTTGCCACCAACTCTCGGATTTGAGCCTGCATGACGTCTTTGGTAGAGAAGCCCCTCTTCTCTGCCCGCACCTGATTCAGCAGTTCCTCTGCTTCTTTTTCTTCTAAGGCTCTACCCTCAGCTTCTTTCTCATCATTTTTCTTTAAATATACCAAGTATTCAATGTTCCCTTCCGGTCCTTTAATCGGAGAATGGGATAGTCCCAGTATATCAAAGCCTACCAGGTCAGCGAAATCCACCACCTTCTCAATCACTTCTCTGTGAACTGCCGGGTCTCGGACAACGCCCTTTTTGCCGACTTTGTCCTTCCCTGCTTCGAACTGTGGCTTAATCAGGCACACCATCTCGCCGTCCTTTGCCAGCAAATTCCTAGCCGGAATCAGGATTTTCGTAAGAGAAATAAAGGCTACATCACAGGATGCGAAGTCCGGATGATCCTCAATATCCCCTTCTTTCATCAAGCGGAAATTGGTTTTTTCCATGCAGACCACCCGCTCATCGCTGCGAAGTTTCCAAGCCAGCTGGTTGGTGCCTACGTCTATGGCATATACCAGCTTTGCGCCGTTTTGCAACATACAATCTGTGAACCCGCCGGTAGAAGCACCGATATCCATGCAGATTTTATCCTGCAACGTGATAGGAAAGGCTTCCATGGCTTTTTCCAACTTAAAGCCTCCACGAGATACATATTTTTGCTCTACGTTTTTTACTTCTATGGTTTTGATTTTCTCAGGATCAAAGGCAGTTCCCGCTTTGTCCTCTCGCTGGCCATTGATAAACACATCTCCCGCCATGATGATGGCTTTCGCCTTTTCTCTGGAAGGTGCATATCCCAGTCTGGTAATCAAAACATCTAAACGTTCCTTCAACTTTTAAACTCCTTTGGTGCTACAATCCCACGTATCTACTGATGATACGCTTTGTAATGGAATCAGGATCCACACCGATTTCTTGCTTTAAGATATCCACATTACCATGCTCGACATACATATCCGGTAATGCGATATTCAGTACATCAAAGGACAGATTCCGGTTTACACAAATCTCTAGTACCGCTTCTCCGAAACCGCCCTGTTCCACATTTTCCTCTAAGGTAACCACCAGTTTGTGGTCCTTTTGCAGGCTTTTTAACATCTCTTCATCTACCGGCTTGGCAAATCTGGCATTGACCAAAGAACAGGCATAGCCCTTTTCCTTCAGCTTCTTTCGCACTTCCACCGCTGTCTTCACCATGCTGCCAAAAGCCACCAGGCAGATATCCTCTTCCTCATAGATGCTTTCGCTTTTGCCCATCTCTATCGGTGCTCTCCACTCCGCAAGGCCATCATAAGCCTCTCCTCTCGGATAACGAATTGCCACAGGGCTTTGCATATCAAAGGCGAACTTCAGCATATCAGACAATTCCCATTTATTCTTCGGCGCCATTACCGTCAGATTCGGAATAGACGTCATATAGGATAAATCAAAAATTCCCTGGTGAGTCTCTCCGTCACTGCCTACCAGTCCTGCACGATCTACCGCAAAGACCACCGGCAGATTCTGCAGACAGACATCGTGGATAATCTGATCATAGGCTCTTTGTAAAAAGGAAGAATACACCGCTACCACAGGGTGCAAGCCTCCCGCCGCTAATCCGGCTGCAAAAGTCACCGCATGCTGTTCTGCGATGCCCACATCAAAGAATCTATCCGGATAGACATTACGGAAACGCTTTAATCCTACGCCATCCGGCATAGCTGCTGTAATGGCTACTACGTCCTTCTTTCTGGCTGCCATCTTCAGCATAACGGTAGAGAAGATATCCGTATAGCTGGCTTTGGTTCTGGGATGAGACGGAAGGCCTGTTTCGATATCAAAAGGTTCCGCTCCATGGAATCTGGCCGGATGTCTTTCCGCCGGCGCATAGCCCTTTCCCTTATGGGTCAGGACATGTAAAAGTACCGGACCATCCACCTTCTTCGCTTCTGTCAGCATACGGCGCATGGTAATGATATCATGTCCATCCACCGGTCCCATGTAAAGAAGCCCCAAATCTTCAAAATAAGCGCCAGGAACCATCATACGCTTAACGTTTTTCTTTACGTGCTTGATACCTTGCACCAGGGATTCCCCGTGTTTGGTATCCAAAAGTCTATGATAGATATCCTCCTTAAAGGTTAGATACCCCTGGGCACTACGAATGCCATTTAGGTATTTGCTGATACCACCTACGTTTTCTGAGATAGACATATTATTGTCGTTCAAAACGATGATGAAATTGGTATTCAGCTTAGCTGCATTATTAATGGCTTCAAAAGCCATACCGCCTGTTAACGCACCATCTCCGATGACTGAAACCACAGAGTATTTCTCGCCCTTTAGGTCTCTGGCTTTCACCATACCAAGACCTGCGGAAATAGACGTAGAACTGTGTCCGGTGTTAAAAGGATCGCATGGGCTTTCACTTCTTTTCGGGAAGCCACTCATGCCGCCAAAGGTACGCAAGGTATCAAACCCTTCCCTACGCCCCGTTAACAGTTTATGGGTATAGGACTGATGTCCCACATCCCAGATAATTTTATCTTCCGGCAAGTTTAATGCCAAATGAAGGGCCATGGTCAATTCCACGCAACCCAGATTTGCACCCAAATGACCGCCGGTTACAGATATCTTTTGAATCAAAAAATCGCGAATTTCCTGCGCCAATTCGTCATAATGCGCTGCATCGATTTTCTTAATATCATTTTCTTTTTGTATTTGCTCTAAATACATACAAGCTCCTTGCTCCCGACTATTTCTCTCGGGAGATCAGTGATTTTACCAGTTCCTCCAGGAACAGATTGCGGTGGCCAAAGCCCTGCAGGATACGAATGGCTTCCTCTGAGTATGCTTCCACCTGCTTTTTGGACTCTTCCAAACCATGAGCGGATACATAAGTCAGCTTGCCGTTTTTCTCATCACTGTGTAGCGGTTTGCCAAGCTTTGCTTCGTCTCCGATGACATCCAGGATATCATCCTGAATTTGGAATGCGATGCCGATATCGTAGCCGGCCTTTTCCAGTTTCGCCACCTCTTCCTCTGTGGCTCCTGCCAGTACTGCTCCTATCATAAGAGATGATTGAATCAAGGCTGCAGTTTTATTCTCATGAATAAAAAGTAAGGTATCTTCTGTCAGTGCCAGGTCCTTTTTTTCTGCCTCTACGTCTACAGCCTGACCGCCTACCATGCCATGCACACCGGCTTTCTCTGTCAGAATCATCATAGCCTTACCGATACGCTCCGGATACTTAGAAGTCTCAAAGCACTTCGCTGCTACCTCATAGGCGTAGTTGAGAAGTCCGTCCCCAGCCAGAATGGCCATCGCTTCACCAAATACCACGTGGTTGGTCTTGCGGCCTCTACGATAGTCATCATTGTCCATAGCCGGCAAATCGTCATGAATCAAAGAATAGGTATGAATCATTTCCTGGGCTGCCATAAAAGCCTGTAAACTATCCCCGTTGCCACCAAACATGGCAAAACTTTCCTGCATAAGCATTGGACGAAGGCGCTTACCACCTGCCTGTAAGCTATAATCCATGGCTTCAAATAAGGTTTTCTGAAAACCGGCCACCTCCGGTGTATATGCTGCCACGATTTCGTCTATCGCTGCTGCTTTTTCTTTGATTGTCTCCTCTAGTGCCATTATGCTTCTTCCTCCACACCACGTATGATTTGGATTTTCTTCTCTACTGTATCCAGAGTTTCATTGCACTCTCTTAAAAGCTTCATGCCCTGCTCGTATTTCGTAAAAGAATCTTCTAAGCTAATCTCATCGGATTCCATTTCTTCAATCAACTGATCTAACATTTCAAAGGATTCCTCTAAAGAAATCTTTTTTCCTTCATCCTTTTTTGCCATAGGTCATCTCTTCCTTTCCGGTTACCTGTGCATCCACCTTTCCATCTGATAGATATAAGGTAAAGGCATCTCCCTTACTTAATTGCTCTGCCGACTTCACTGCCGTACCTTCTTTGGATACGTAGCCAAAACCGCCGGATATCTTTTCCAAAGGAGAAAGGCCCTTCATGCGCTCCACATACATATAAAAAGCATGCTGTCTTCTATCATATTTGCGCTCCATTGCCAGATGCAGGCGTTCTTCTAGCATCACGGTATGGTGTCTGTTCTCTCGCAGTTTGGTCTCCGGGCTTAAATGCTGAAGCGCTTTCTCATAGTAATCCACCCGCTGCTGATAACGATCCACTTTGCGTTCCATCTGATGGGCCAAGGTACTCTTATACACATGGAACTTCTCTTGCAATTCCAAATAAGAATATACAGCCAGCTCTGCTGCCGCAGAAGGTGTGGGAGCTCTAAGGTCAGATACGAAATCAATAATGGTAGTATCTGTCTCATGGCCTACAGCTGAGATGATCGGAACAGAACAGTCAAACACCGCCTGTGCCACGCACTCTTCGTTAAAGGCCCACAAATCCTCAATAGAACCACCACCACGGCCTACAATCATCACGTCTACGCCTATCTTCTCCAGGGTCTCAATGGCCTTCACGATGCTCTGTGCTGCCCCATCTCCCTGCACCTGGGCCGGACAAAAAATAATCTGCACATAAGGATTCCGTCTGGTGGTGATATTGATGATATCCTGCAAAGCCGCACCGGTAGATGCAGTCACCACGCCCAAGGTACGAATATACTTCGGAATAGGCTGCTTGTACATCTCGTCAAACATGCCTCGTTCATACAGGTCCTTTTTTAATTGTTCGTATTTCTCGTGGAGGTCGCCGATGCCATCTTTTTGAATGGCTTTGGCATAGAGTTGATATTTGCCGTCTCTCTCATACACTTCCACACTACCTTGAACAATGACCCGATGGCCACTTTCCATATGAAATGAAAGTCCGGTACGGTACCCGCTGAACATGACACAGGCCATCGCACCGGAAGCATCCTTCAACGTAAAATAAATGTGTCCGGAAGAATGATATTTGACGTTACTGACTTCACCCCTTACCAGAACGGATTTCAGCATGAAGTCTTGCGCAAACATGTTTTTGATATAAGAATTGATCTGTGCTACGGAATATATATTCTGCACTTAGGACTCTTTTCCGGCGAACTTAGCCAGGACACCGTTTACAAATCCGGCGGATTCATCTTGTCCATATTTCTTGGCCAGTTCCACGGCTTCGTTAATCGCCACATTATCAGGTACACTATCGTCAAAGCAAATCTCAAATACTGCCAGACGTAAAATAGTCAAATCCACCTTACCCATACGAGTGGTTTTCCATCCGGTGGTTTTTTCATTGATCATATCGTCGATTCCGGAAAGCTTTTCTAAAATCAAATCAAATTTTGCTTTGATTTCTTCCTCATCTGCTTTAGAGATGTGCTTTACGCCTTCTTCGCCTCTATCTGCTTTGGCAAGTTCAAAGAACAGTCTTTCCTGTTCTGTCATATCTTCTGGTTCATTAAACTCTACACGAAATAAGAGTTTAAATAATTGATCTCGTACTGCTCGTCTTCCCATGTGATCTCCTAATTCACGTGTACAGAATTAATACGGACATTCACATCTGTCACTTCTAATCCTGTCATATTCTCAATTGCAGTCTGGATTTTGGTCTGTACCTGACTGCAGGTAGAAGGAATATTAAACCCATACTCTACCGTCAAGGCAATGTCTACCATCACCTTTTTACCATATACTTTCACCTTCGCTACTTTAGCTAAGGTGTTATATCCAAATTTATTCACCCATTCCTGTGTTTTCTTTCCAACAGGGGATACGATGCCATCTACTTCTAATGCAGCAAGAACTGCAATCATAGCTACCACATCGTCAGCTATCTTCACAACGCCAAGGCTATTCTCAGCTTGATTTTCAATTGCTTGATTCAGGTTTTCTTTTTCCATACTGATACCTCTTTCTGCGTTCATTTCCGCTCTATTATATCACGAAAGACTAAGGCAAGTAAACGCTTCTATCATTTCCAAAAGCTTAGGGTGTATAGTTCATCTTCCGTCACAAAAGATAGATTTCCGTCTGTTGTAAGTCCTGCATATTCTAAGTAATCGAAAATGTCCTGATCCTCGATTAAGCTTTGATAAAGCTCTTGATAAAGTGCCTCATCCCGGGCTTGTATGCGAATCACACCATCCTTTGCGGAATCAAGCGCCACCGCCTTTAGCTGCTCCTTGTCATAAGAGGTAAAGTATCTTCCCTCCTGCTGATAGTAGCTGTGATCATCACTTTCTGCCTTTGGCACCGGAAACATGCCATCCACCGCGTGGGTTTTGCCCATCATTTCGCTGGAAAGATTCAGATAGCTGTAATTGATTTCCGGGGCATTCTCTTTGCCCTCTCCATGATAAGACATATCACCCCAGGTAGCATCGAACTCACAATAACTGCCGTCCAGCACCACCATATTCCAGGCGTGTTTATCTCCTCCGGCATCTCCGTTTACCACAATGCAAGGGATTCCCATTTTGTGGAACATATACTGGGCTGCCTTGGCATAGCCGTTGCACACAGATTTGTGTTCCAAAAAGACGGACAGATAGTTCTGATTATCGGACACACCTTGCTGATAGGTGGTTTCTTTCACCAGGTACTCATACACCAGCTTGGATTTCTCATAATCCGATGCAGGTTCCGGCACACTTTGCAGGAACTGATCTACCACCGCATCTACCTGAGCCTGCTTTTCCGCTATCTCTTCCGCAGTATAGGCAAACTTTCCTTCCACTGACATATGGTCCAGTTTATCTCCCACCATATGTTTGGTAAAGGTATATCCTTGCAGATAGAAGACTTCCGGATGATCGTTTAAAAAAGCCTGATAGGTCTTTTTTAAAATGTCCTCCGAAAGAGTAGAAACCTGTTTGGACGATCTATTTTGAATCGCTTCCACCACTTCCTGATAAACGGTCTGTTCTTCACTACTCAAAAGGCTGTAGTAATACCCATCTTCGCTAAAACTATCATTACCTTCGATAATCTCTTTTCCGGATAGTACGGTAGACTCCGCTGTCTCGCTCTGCTCTTCTTCAGGCAAAGAGGCTTCTTCTGTGGTAACAAAAAGCTCACTCTCGATGATATCTCGATATCCATCTAGAGTATCCGGTAATTCACAGCCAACCTGTGAAAAAGAAAGCAGCATGACAAACGCTGCCACGATACCTCTATTTAGCCATGCGTTTCTCATGCTTTTCCCTTTCCTACTTCCTGTGCAAATTAAATATCATCATTGCGACCGAACTCAGACAGTTTCAAATCTTTGTTACGATCCAGTGTCATACCAATGCTCCACTCATTGATGAATAAAAGCAAAGGTCTATCCTTCAGGTCTTTGATCTTCTTCATATCAGAAGTACCCTGAAGTCTTGCCAAATCAATCTCCGTATCGTTTTCAATCCAACGGATGTATTCATACGGTAATTTTTCCAGCTTTATTTCTACATTATATTCGTTTTTCAGACGATATTCCAATACTTCGAACTGCAGGACACCTACTACGCCTACGATGATTTCCTCGAGGCCTGTGTTAAACTCCTGAAAAATCTGGATAGCACCTTCCTGGGCAATCTGGGTGATACCTTTCACGAACTGCTTTCTCTTCATGGTATCCATCTGACGCACTCTGGCAAAATGCTCCGGTGCAAAAGTAGGAATACCTTCATAACGCACGTTTTCCTTTGGTGCACAAATGGTGTCACCGATAGAGAAGATACCCGGATCAAATACACCGATGATATCACCTGCATAAGCTTCCGTCAGAATCTTACGCTCATCTGCCATAATCTGCTGTGGCTGAGAAAGTCTCATTTCACGGCCGGACTGTACATGCTTTACGTTCATGGTAGCATCATACTTACCGGAGCAGATACGCATAAATGCGATACGGTCGCGGTGTGCTTTATTCATATTAGCCTGAATCTTAAAAACAAAAGCGGAGAAATCATTGGTAGTAGGATCCACCACATCACCGCTTGCGGTCTTACGTCCGCTAGGATTCATAGCCATCTCTAAAAAGTGCTGTAAGAATACTTCTACACCAAAGTTGGTCAGTGCAGAACCAAAGAATACCGGAGTAAGTTCACCTGCTCTGACCATATCCAGATCATACTCTGCACCGGCCCCTTCTAAAAGCTCCAGTTCTTCGTTTAATTTATCCTGTGCTTCTGCACCAATAAAAGATACTAATTTATCAGCATCATTCACATCGATAACTTCTGTATGACCTTCTTTGGTACCTTTTTCCGTATCGGAGAAAGTCAGCACCTGTTTCTTCTCGCGGTCATAGACACCCTTGAATCCTTTACCGGAACCGATTGGCCAGTTCATAGGACAGGTAGCGATACCAAGTTCCTTCTCTACTTCATCCAATAAATCAAAGGTATCTTTTGCATCACGATCCATTTTATTAATAAAAGTGAAAATCGGAATATGTCTCATGGCACAGACCTTGAATAGTTTTCTGGTCTGTGGCTCCACACCCTTGGAACCGTCGATTACCATGACTGCAGAGTCAGCTGCCATCAAAGTACGATAAGTATCTTCAGAGAAGTCCTGATGTCCCGGTGTGTCCAGAATGTTGATGCAATAACCATCATATTCAAACTGTAAAACAGAAGAAGTAACGGAAATACCTCTTTCCTTTTCGATTTCCATCCAGTCAGATACTGCGTGTCTGGCGGTGGCTTTTCCCTTTACGGAACCGGCTAAATTAATAGCACCTCCGTAAAGCAAAAATTTCTCAGTCAGAGTGGTTTTACCGGCATCCGGGTGAGAAATAATCGCAAAGGTTCTTCTTCTATTGATTTCCTGTGTTAAATTAGCCACTGTAATAACCTTTCTTACATAGTTATGCCCAGGTGTTGCCACCTGGGCTTGTAATTATGCGTTCTGTGCTACGTCTTTCATGGAGAAGGAGATACGTCCCATCTTGTCTTTGCCAAGGCAAACAACTGTTACCTTGTCGCCAAGTGTCAGTACATCTTCTACATGGTTGATTCTCTCGTTGGCAATCTTGGAGATATGAACCATACCCTCTTTGCCAGGTGCGAACTCGATGAAAGCACCGAACTCTTTGATGGATACTACTGTACCCTTGAAGATCTGACCGGCTTCAAAATCGGTAGTGATGATCTTGATCATCTCGATTGCCTGATCCATCTTCTCCTTATCAATACCACATACGCTAACCATACCGTCATCTGTGATATCAATCTTAACGCCTGTACGAGCGATGATTTCGTTGATTGTCTTACCCTTCTGTCCTACTACATCACCAATTCTGTCAGGATCGATCTGGATTGTAATGATCTTTGGTGCGTACTCATTTACAGTAGGTCTTGGAGCGGAAATAGCAGGTTTCATACAAGTATCCATGATGAAAAGTCTTGCTTCTCTAGCTCTTCTGATTGCTTCTTCTACGATTGGACGGGTAAGTCCGTGGATCTTGATATCCATCTGGATTGCTGTGATACCTTCTGTAGTACCGGTTACCTTGAAGTCCATATCACCGAAGAAATCTTCGAGACCCTGGATATCAGTCAGTACCAAGAAATCGTCATCTGTATCACCTGTAACCAGACCACAAGAGATACCGGCTACCATTCTCTTAATCGGAACACCGGCAGCCATCAGTGCCATACAGCTTGCGCAAGTGGAAGCCATAGAAGTGGATCCGTTAGACTCGAAGGTCTCGGATACGGCACGGATTGCATATGGGAAATCAGTTGCAGAAGGAATCACTGGTTTCAATGCTCTTTCAGCAAGTGCACCATGACCGATTTCTCTACGTCCAGGACCACGGCTAACTTTTGTCTCACCTACAGAATATGCAGGGAAGTTATAGTGGTGGATGTATCTCTTCTCTGTTACGTTTGGATCAAGTCCATCGATTTTCTGTGCTTCAGAAAGTGGTGCCAGTGTAACAACATCACAAATCTGTGTTTGTCCACGAGTAAACATAGCGGAACCATGTACTCTAGGAATCAGATCTACTTCTGCAGACAGAGGACGAATCTGGTCGATTGCACGACCGTCTGGACGCTTGTGATCTTTCAGAATCATCTTACGTACAGTCTTCTTCTGATACTGATATACAGCTTCGCCAAGTACCGCTAAGTAGTCTTCGTTATCTGCAAATGCCTCTGCAAGTTTCTCTGTTACAGCTTTTACATTTGCTTCTCTGGTCTGTTTGTCATCAGAGAATACTGCTTCTTCCATTTCAGCAGGAGGAACGATTTTCTTGATATCCTCAAACATCTGCTCTGGAATAGCGCAGGACACATAATCATGTTTTGGTTTGCCGACTTCAGCAACGATGCCTTTGATGAATTCGATAACCTGCTTATTTACACCATCAGCGGTATAGATAGCTTCGATGATTTTATCTTCAGGAATCTCATTTGCACCTGCTTCAATCATGATGACTTTCTTCTCTGTGGAAGCTACTGTCATCTGTAAATCACCCTTATCCCACTGCTCCTGGCTTGGGTTAATGATGAATTCTCCATCCATCATACCAATCTGGGTCATAGATACAGGACCATCGAAAGGAATATCAGAAATGGTGGTAGCGATGGCTGTACCCAGCATAGCTACTAATTCAGGTCTGCATTCTGGATCTACAGACATAACCATGTTGTTCAAAGTTACGTCATTGCGATAATCCTTTGGGAACAGAGGACGCATAGGACGGTCGATTACACGGCTTGTCAGAATAGCGTTCTCGGATGCTTTACCCTCTCTTTTGTTGAAACCGCCTGGCATTTTGCCTACGGAATAGAATTTCTCCTCGTACTCTACGCTACAAGGGAAAAAGTCGATGCCATCTCTTGGTGCATCACTTGCAGTTGCGGTAGAAAGCACAGTGGTATCACCGTAGCTCATAAATGCGCAACCATTAGCCTGTTTGCCGACTTTGCCGATTTCAACTTTCAGAGTTCTACCAGCAAGTTCCATGGAATAAGTTTTATACATGTTTTTTCTCCTTCTGCGATGTTCTTCCTGCAATCCCACGATAAGACTGCCATCGCCATACACTTACCAATCTGATGAAAAATTGGTATTCTTAATACTTCAAAAAGCGGAAACGAATGATTCGCTTCCGCTTCTTCTTTGAAATTATTTTCTAAGACCAAGCTTCTCAATCAGAGCACGGTATCTCTCGATATCTTTTTTCTTAAGGTAACCAAGAAGACCTCTTCTCTGACCAACCATCATCAGAAGACCTCTTCTGGAGTGGTGATCCTTTGGATGCTCCTGTAAGTGTGCTGTCAGCTCTTTGATTCTCTCAGTTAATACAGCAACCTGTACTTCTGGTGAACCTGTATCGCCTTCGCTTCTAGCAAACTCTTTCATGATTTCAGCTTTTTTCTCTTTTGTAATCATTTGTAAAATCCTCCTATACTTCTAAAATACGCCGTATACTAAGTCCCGGTCGGAGTGTCCGTAGGCTGAGTATCAGCAACAAAATCATACTCGGTAAGTTTAACATAAAAAAGGGCGTCTGTAAACACCCTTTTTCATTCCGGTCTGCCGGGTACTATTCTGCATCTGCCATATATTTCTTTTTAAAAGCATCCAGAATATTCAGAACTTTCTTCATACTCTCTTTGATGCCTTCAGAAATCTCTTCATTCTGATCGGATACTTCCACCGTCTGCTGGGCATTGGCAGTCAGTTCCTGAGATACCGCAGAAATGTGATCGATACTTTCCACAATCGCCTGATTGCTCTTCTCTAGTTCTTTCATCTTACTAGCCTGTGCTTTGGCGTTTTCATTTACCGTCTCCACACTGTCTTTGATGCTGGTAAAGCCCTCTTTGGTCTCTTCGATCAGCGTCGACTGTTTGGAAGCCTGCTCGGAAAGCTGCTCTACTGCAGTTCTTGCAGCGCCACTGGCCGCTTTCAGTTCATCGATAATTTTTTCAATGTCTGCTGTAGCCCCCTGGGTTTGGCTTGCCAAATCATTGATTTCAGTAGCGACAACCGCGAATCCTCTGCCGGCTTCTCCTGCTCTTGCTGCTTCGATGGAAGCATTCAGTGCTAGGAGGCTGGTCTGTTTTGCGATGCCATTGATGATACTGGTAATTTTAATGGCATCCTCTGTTTTCGCAGTCAGCACATCCATTTCATTGGTTACATTTTCACTGCTTTCTTTGGACTGCTCGGAACTGGAATGTAATTCCTCCACGTTCTTCATGCCCACCTTTACATGAGAAGCAGCGTTCTCAGAAAGCTCTTTGATTTCATCGGATAAATCATTCGCCTCTTTGATAATGTCCTGGATTTCTCCCGTCATAGTCATCTGCTGCTCTAACGCATCAGCAGTCTGTTGCGCCCCACTGCTCACCCGGTGCATAGATTCTACAGTATCTTTTGCAGAAGCAGAAAGCAGGTCTACATTACTACCTACTTCTGTAGCTCTTTCCGTTACGTTATTCACAACGCTATAGGTTGTTCTAAGCAGCTCTTCTTCACTCTTTGCATTTCGCTCAGATTCTTCCAACTTCTCTGCATTGATTCTGCTGGATGTATGGATACCTACCAGAGCAAAAATCGACATCAAAATGGTGGCGATAATCTGAATCTCATAGGAAGCCATATTTGCTTTTGCCTTTTCCGGATTCGTCAAGAACACCATGGCTACCGCTACTATATTGGCAAGTACAACTGCAATGGCATAATTTCTCATAAGAGGGAAATTATTGGTTACAATCATTGCCGTCAAAAGCACAAATGCATAGATAAAGCTAAGCTGTGAATCACTGGTCAATAATGCGAAAATATACAGCAGACAAAAGCCGTAAGCACTGCCCTTTTGTACAAGTTCTAATGTAGCATCTTTCTTATATAGAAAGAATGTAAATCCCCACGGTACCAAATCCAGCAGTAGGAAAATCGCGATGTACCCTACTGTCTTTGTACCCTTTGCAAGCTCCAGCAAATATGCCAGTGCCAAAATCACCACCATGGTGGTATAACAGGTAATCATTACTATGTTGACTCTTGCTTTTTCGTTCATGTCTTATCCCTCTCTTAGCTTCTTACTCTAATGTCCGTTAATGCAACCTGATCTCCCGTCAGGGCTACATACACTTTTCCATCCCCATCTTTTATGGTGGTGGTATTTTGAATAGATACACCCAGATTTTCTGTTGTGAGCCTAATCTTATTGCCCTTTCGACTCAACTCCACAGTACATTCTATGCCTTCTTTATTGGCCTCTTTCCATGCATTAAAGCCCTGGAAGTCGCTGCCTTTTTTCATTTCAAAATCGTTTTCTGCGCATCCTTCATCTTCAGATACTTCGCCATTGATTTTCACCATGGCATACTCTTTATAATTCTTCCCAAACACCATGCCATCCTCAGAATTAAAAATCAGAATATACGCACAGTGCCAAACTAGGTTTGCAGTAGGGAGGCTCATGGTATGGAAATCCAATCGCATATAGTCTCTCAGCAAAAGCCCCATAGTCGCTGCAGACCTGGTTTTGTCGATTTGGAGATTCGGCAGATCCGACTCCAAACGATTGGTAAAACTAATCTCACCCACCAGTCTCTTAATATCCCCATCTTGCAGGATTCTGCCGGTCTTTTCCGTCTTGATATTGGATAAAGTACCGTGTTCACAAGTCAGGCCTATGTAAGCAGACTTGGAAATATTGGGAAGTGCTGCGATCAGTTCCTGTCTTCGATTTGGACTGATCATCCTTACGAAAATGTGGTCTTCAAATCTGCCGGTAACAATCTCATAACTTCCACCAAAGAACTTACTCCTGCGAGCCTTTTTCTCGTTTTCCAGCTCCTCCAATTCCATGTCTCTGGCACTGGTGGAAATATACTTTCCATCAAACCAAACCTCTCCATATTCCTGATACCGGTAAGCCTCAATGGATTTGATATTCACATGGGTTTGCCGATCGTATGCATCAAATAATATCAAAGATGGTTCGGAGAATTCTTCTTTATTCTCCTTATCTTCCCGATAGTCAAAGGTGATTCGCGTCTCCTCTTCTTCTATCGGAATACCGGAAGACACATGCTCTCTGTACTCTTTGCAGGAAAGCTCTGTTTCCAGTGGCCTGTATTCCTGTGTTTCATTTTTCAAATGCTCTGCATCCATAATCTGCAGCATGATTTCTGCAAAGTTCGGATCAAACTGTCCACCGGACTCCTTCACGAACTCTTCTCTGATTACGATATAGGAAAGCGGATCCCTGAACCTCTTTCTGGAATGCATGTTATCATAGGCATCTGCCACCGTAATGATACGGGATATCTCCGGGATTTCTTCACCTTTCAGTCCCTTTGGATACCCTGTTCCATCGTATCTTTCGCAGGAATATTTCGCCCCTTCACTTAGATAAGGATACTCCTTAATGGCGGCAAGTATTTGTGCACTCAGTTCAGGTTTATGTCGAACCTCTTCGTATTCTTCCCCATTTAAATCGTCCGCACTTTCAATCACTGCATCGGATATGCCGATCATACCTACGTCATGGAGTAATGCTGCATAATATACTTTTTCGCATTCTTCTTCACTTTTGCCGGCAGCTATGGCGATACGTCTGGCTAGTTCTGCCACCCTGGTAGCATGACCTTCGGAAAACACATCCCTTTTCTCAACTGCTGAAACAAAGGCGGTAGCCGTCTGATTGAACAGTCTTTTCATGCTGTCCTGTTCTTTGTGCAAGTCTTCCACTTCCATCTCATGCGCTTTCTCTACCACTTCGTTGATGTCCAGGTAAGAGAAAAAGTACAAAGACAAGGATACCAGTACCATAGCCATATTCACAATGGATATCCCATAGGTAAAAATCTGCAGAATACCCATGGCAATGGGAACCAGAATAAACACCAGTAAGGATGTATAAATCAGTTTACTAAAAACTTTCTTGTACTGTACGATTACGGTAAGCTGCACAAGAGGGAAAACCACCGGAATAATATAGGAAAGCAAAAACCCGGGGCCCCTGTGATAGACATTTTGCGCATCAAAGGTATAATAAAGTCCCATAAAATGTGCCAATATAGCTAACAGCATCGCCAGTGCAGCTGCTAGACCCGATATCGTCAGTCTTCTGGGGATTTTCTCTACCTTTCCGTCAACCTCCATCAAGTCGATCAGATAATCATTGAACTCCAGCACAACGGCAGGTGTCAAAAAGAACACCATAAAGTTCGCAAAACGCACCATAAAGTGTGCGGTAGAACTGACCTCTCCGCGATACAAATACGCTGCCCTGTCCGAAGCCAGCAAAAGCGCAGCTACGATTTCCACTCGTAGCAAAATACGTTTTCTTCTTGTGGGCATAAACTTCGTCAGGAGTAGCATGATAACCATCATGACGGAAATCGCGCACAAGCAAAGCATGATATTTAATTGATGTTCTAACAAAAAGTTATAAACCATTCCCCTTCTCTCCTTGTGCTAATGATCTCTGCGAATCAGTTCTTCCACGCCGTCCCAATCAAACTTCTTCATTTTCTGTGAAAGCTGTTTGATAATTTCTGCTTCTTTCTCCGGAAGCTTGAATTCATGCAATTGATCCACAATCATTTCCACTGCATCGTAATCCATCTGCGGTACCACTTCCTGTAGTGCCTCAAAAGCTTCCTGCAGCTGTTCTTCCGAAATTTCTTCCTTGCCTTCGTCAGACTCTTCCGGTTCTCTTAGCAAGCTAAGTTTGTCTTTGAATCCTTCATATTCATCCATGAAAGCCGCATGATTTTCATCAATGTATTCTTTATCCTGCATGTTACCGGCATCTTCCAGTTTCTGTGCCATATGAGACAAATTCATAGCACCAATGATTCTGGCCGAGCTCTTTAAAGCATGCACCTTAATGGTATATAGTCTGATATTTCCTGCCTTATACGCATCCTGAATGATTTTTGCATTTTCATCTATGGTATCCAAAAACAGATTCAGGGAGAAAATATAACCGGAAATACCACCGGAGTTCTTGATACCTTCCTCCGGATCGATTCCTTCTGTTTGATAAATCCAGGAAAGATCCTGCGGCATTTCTGTAGGTTCTTCCACCACATCCGCTGCAGTCGGAATCTCCATCATGTCTTTAGACAAATGCTGCATAATGGTTTTTTCCAGCACTTCACTTTCAATAGGCTTGGACAGATATCCGTTAAAACCTTTGGATTTGTAGTACTCCTCTCCTGCCGTGGAATTGGCAGTCAGTGCATATACCGGCAGATTCGGATGGGTCTTTCGGATGATCTGTAAGGTCTCCACACCATCTAGTCCCGGCATCATGTGATCAAGCAACACCACATCAAAGTGATTGTCCTTAATCTTATCGATGGCATCTTCACCACTGGAAGAAGTGGTGACAAAGGCTTTCGTAGCTTTTAGCAAACCTTTGATGACATTCAGGTTCATTGGATTATCATCTACTACCAAAATGTCTGCATCCGGTGCGATAAATTGTGGTACGTATGGTCCTTTCTTCGTAGACTCATCATGTTCTGTAAAGGCGCCAAGTGGCGTATCATCTACAATTTTCTGGTTAATGGTAAGAATGAACTCACTGCCTTCCCCATAGACACTTTCGCACACCAGGGTACCATTCATCAGTTCCGCAAACTTACTGGAAATATTCAGTCCAAGACCTGTGCCCTGAATACCGCTGTTCTTTTCTTCATCCAGTCTCTCATAGGCGTGGAACAGTTTATCCAAATCCTCTTCCTTCACGCCCATACCGGTATCTTTTACTGATATCTTCAGCTTCGCGATATCATTGTATCGTTCCTCTAAGGTTACATTTAGGATAAAGCCACCGGCTTCCGTGTATTTCACTGCATTGGTTAATAGATTCAGGATAATTTGCTTAATCTTGCCTACGTCGCCATACATGCGCTTTGGTAAGATTTCATCTACTACCACATCAAAGGTAAGCTCTTTTTCATTGGCTCTGACACGAATCATGGAAACAATGCTGCGCAATGCTTCCTGCACGTCATATTCCTGCTCTACCAGATGCATTTTACCGGACTCGATTTTGGAAATATCCAAAAGGTCATTGATCAATCCCAAAAGGGACTCAGAAGCATTTCGAATATCCAGCGCATAATTCATCATGGATAAGAAGTATCCTTTGGGCACTCCGGTAGCGTCTTCACGCAGCACCATTTCATTCATACCCATAATGGTATTGATAGGGGTACGAATTTCATGGGACATATTGGCCAGAAATCTGGATTTTGCGGAGTTTGCATTTTCCGCTTCTTCTTTGGCCTGTCTGATTTCCTCATACTGTCTTGCCACCACAGTGGATCGCATGATTCTCCAAACAAGAAAACCTACCAGTAAGCCTACCAATACTACAATCAAAATCTTAATGGTCAAGAGTTCGCCCAGTCTTGCCGCTTTTTTAATTTTGAATACTTCATCCTGTAAAACTGCGTCTGTCTTTTTATCCAGCACTTGGATATGTAGCGTATACTCCCCATATGGCAGGTTGGTGTATTCCAGAGCAGACAGTCTGCTTCGCGGAACTGTGAATCCACCATCCGGTCCCCCTTCCAAAAATACATGAATGGTAGGATTGATCATGGTGTAATCCAGCACGGAAGGCTGGAACTGTACACGTCCTTCTGAAGCAGGAATCTGGTAAACGCCATTCTCATCCGGTTCTATTCTTTTGTCATCGCAAAAGATTCCATTGATATCAATCAGAATCGGTATATGCTCATCAAAATAATGATCTAGATTGACCTGAATCACACCATTTCGACCCGGAATCAACAGATTTCCGTTTTCATCCTGCGCACTGTAGGAATTTCCCGTAATACCATAGGGTAATCCGTTTTCTACTGTGTATAACTCATAATCTGTAATCTCATTGTGTAGCATTTGGTCTTTCGTCAAGGTATATACACCGTAAGAAGAAAGAATCCACATATGATCATCATGGTCGAAATAAATATCGTAGTTATTATTGAAAGGGAAGTTAGATATCTCTGTAATTACGCCGTTCTTCATCATTTCGATGGAGTTGGAAGTAACAATCCAAAAAAGATTCTCTTCTGTGTTGTCTTTTTTGATGCGCATGATAACTTCACTGGTAAGGCCATCCTCTAATCCCAAGTGCGTTACCTTATCCCCTTTGATCACATAAAGTCCACCGCCATCCGAACCTGTCAGGTACTCTCCATTTGTTCCTTCGCACACAGTCAAAAGTACAGTATTTTCAATACCGTCCTTATTTCCGTAGCTGTGGACAATACGGTCTTTTTCAATGATAGATAATCCTCCATTGGTACCGATTAGCAACTTGCCATCATCGGTAACATCTACGGATCTAACACGATTGTCCAATAATCCATCTTTGGTAGTATACCGTTTGATGGAGCCATCCTGGCAATAGCATATAAGTCCCGTATCACCTGTATAGGTGGCAATCCAAAGATTTCCTTCCAAGTCTTCTTTGATGCATCGAATTCTTACGCCTTCTAAGTACTCTGTCAGACTATTGCTAATAAGCCTGCCGCTGATTCCCAGAATCTGCAAGCCATTATCCGTGCCAATGTATAAGTCTCCCTGATGGAGACAAGTGGCATTGACTACTTCCGCCGGAAGCCCCGACCTGCTGCTTAGATCCGTATAATTGTTGGTGACGATTTTCATGGCGCCCTGTGTGGAACTTGCCACCCATAGATTCCCCTGATAATCTGTGGTCATCATTTCAATACCACTGTCTAACGGAATATCTTCTAATTCATGATAGTCATGATTGCCATCTATATAACCAAGTCTGGTGGAGGAACTAACCCACACGCGATTACAGGAATACTCCAGCCAGTGTATGCCCTTTAACTGGTCCGTATCAATCATTTCCATTTGCCAGGCATGATCCCCGAATTTACCATGATACACGACGGAATTGTCGGTACCGATGTAGACATATCCATCCTGTTTCGGATCCACCATGATAGTGGAGATTTTCTCCATACCCAGCAACTCTCCGGTGTACTGCTCTGTAACCTGGCAGTTCTCAATGGTAAAGATAATGCCATTGGAAGTCTGTCCATAAATCTTACCTGTTGCATCAGCCTGTAATTTCAGTACTCGTTCATCCGAAAAATCTGCCCCTGTTACAGCGTGAATTTTCAAATCCTGATCTGCATAGCAAACTCCGGCAGTGGTACCAATAAAGACATTCCCGTTCTGGTCCTCAGAAAAAATACGAATAGAGGATGAAGGAAGCCCCTCCTTATAGGTGAGCCAAGTACGTTCATTTCCATCTAAGACAACGACACCATTGTCGTTGGTTCCCACCCAGACTCTGTCCTTACTATCCTGAAAGAATCCTCTTGCACTGGTGAGTCCATTTTTGGTATCCATACGTTCAAAAGTAGTTCCATCATAGCGGATCACACCACTGTAGCCGCCTATCCATACTCGCCCATCCCGGGCGCCTAGAATAAACATAGCATCACTGGTAGGCAGACCATTGGTGGCATCATACACTTCCGTGGTGTATCCCACCCCATAAATCTGCTTGGTTGCAGCATAGGCACCTCCATAATCATCGAAACCTGCTTCTGCGGCTTCCACCAGCATTGTATTTGTCTGTATCTGTACAGCGGCTATTGCTACAGCTATAATAGCCGCCGCAATTCTGTTTTTTCTTTTCTTCATGACGAGCCTCTCTGATTACCTTGGTTGTATCTTCTCCAGATGACTTTCACTTCCGGAAGCGCTTCTATAAAGACCTCGACACATTTTGGATCAAACTGTGTACCGGATCCATCCTCCAACATTTTCAGCGCCACATCCAATGGATACGCCTCCTTATATACTCTTGGAGAGGTCAAGGCATCGAATACATCCGCCACAGCCATGATTCTGGCTGAAAGTGGAATCACTTCTCCATGTAATCCTTCCGGATACCCATTGCCATCCCAACGCTCATGGTGATAAGCTGCCATGTTTCTTGCTTCTTTTAAGTAACTTTCTCCTTTTACCGTATTGATAGCCTTTTCTATGATGTCCTTACCCGCAGTAGTATGCGTCTTAATGACCTCGTACTCCTCATCCGTAAGTTTACCGGGCTTGTTCAGTACTTTATCCGAAATATTGATTTTCCCGATATCATGTAATGGCGCAGACCTTACCACATCTGACATAAATTTCGGAGTAAGTTTTTCCGCGTAATATCCCTTCTTTTTCAATCCTTCTACGATAATCTTCACGTAGGCAGCAGTCTTTTGAATATGGTCTCCCGTATCGGAATCACGATTTTCCACCAAATCAGCCATGGTAATAATAAGACCATCTTGTAGTTTCGCTGTATTTTCATTGAATCTCTGAATGCTGCGAATCTGTTCCGTTTGATTTGATGCCATGTTGCAGATAAGTTCATATAGTTTCTCTATCTCATCTCCGGTATGTACATCAATGGTTCTTAGGTGTCTGACTGCATCATCTAACTTTTGCTGATCAGCACCGGCCTCAATGAATTCTTCCACACCCTCCATCATTTTATCCAAAGGATAAACCATATAAATACCTGCGGTCCAAAGCCCATAACCAAGTACCAGAATAAAGAACCCGGACATAATCATGAAGGCTCTCATAAAGAAATCCCCCAAATACTCTGTTACATAGCTCATAACAACATCCGCAGCTGCATACCCTACACATCTGCCTTTGCTATCAAAGATAGGTGCACAAGCGGTTACCAGCCAGCCTTCTAAAGAGTCACTCTCGATAGGTTCCACTTCTCTGCCTGCATAAAAATCGTTGATGTACGGTTTGAAAGCTTCTTTCAGCGGCAGTATCGTTCCGGCTTCTACCCCATCCATATCCTCCGTATCCAAGTCAAAAGCGATATGAACGCCATTCTCTCTAAACTGAACAGCATAAAGATTGGTCACACCGGCAGCCGTTTCTCTAATGTGAGTAAGCATATGCTCCGTCTCTGCATAGCCCGGTGCTTTTTCTCCTTTTGCTAAATACTCTGCCATTTGGTCGCCATCAATCAATTCAGCAGCAAATTTGGCCGCGTATGTAGCAGAATCAATTCGGCTTTCTTTATAGCTTTTGAAATACAATCTTATGCCGATCCAAGCCATGATAAGTGACAACGTAAAAGCAACGCCGAAAAGCATGATAGTCGTTCTTTTTTTCACCGAAAAATCCACTGATCTACTGAGGAAATCCATTTCCTTCAGTTCTTCTTTTGTCAGAGGTTTTTGCCTCCAACCGCTATATCGAATTCTTTTTTGAGTTTCATCTGGTACCAGATATAAGATAATTAACGTGACGACTATAGACAGCCCCAAATTAAAGATATTGAGAAATACGTTCACCACAAATAAAGCAGTAAATCCCGGTGTCTTGCCGGGTCCCACCACGGTTTCCATGAGGGTGTTAATCGCTGCATTTTGGGTGCCTCTAAAAAGGCCGTATTGTAGAATAGCACTTAAACTGCCCGCAAGTACACCTGCAGTCAGGATAAATACGACAACTGTCTTAACTTTCCGAAAGTTTTTTTCTCGTACGCTCCAAGCGGTATACATGGCAACTATCACGTTGACAATACCGAAGTAAATCGCCGTATCATCAAACATGATGCAAAGCACGTTAGTAGCGATTGCCGCCATAATGCCAGGAAACAATCCTGCCATTGCCGCAATACACATGGTACCTATGGTGTCCAAATAAATCGGAAGGCCTAATCTATTTGACAGATAAGCCAATACCACATTAATCGCCACAGCAAGCATAGTGCACTCTGCTCGAAGCATACTGTCTTTGTTTGATCTATGAGTATTCCCCTTCACTCAATGTTCCTCCTAATAAGACAATCCCTATTCAGTTGTAAAGGAAGGTGCCGCAAAACACAAAAGGAGATGGCATCTGCCATCTCCTTTATTACATTCGACTTAGTCGTTATCTAATTCTTTTGATGCCTAAGCCCTGGCACGATTACTGTAATCTACTATAGCATAAAAACGTACCTGTGACAAAAATCTTAAGCGTTAACAATCTTGCCAAAATCAGGTTTTAAGCTTGCGCCACCAATCAAACCACCATCGATGTTTGGTTTGGATAAAAGCTCAGCTGCATTACCTGCATTCATGGAACCGCCGTACTGGATACGTACTGCTTCTGCAGTAGGTGCATCGTACAGTTTTGCAATCAGTTCACGGATGAATCCGCATACTTCTTCTGCCTGATCAGCTGTAGCTGTTTCGCCTGTACCGATAGCCCAAATTGGCTCGTATGCGATAACCAGATTCTTTACCTGATCAGCTGTTACGCCGGAAAGATCCCAAGTAATCTGTCTCTCAATCCATTCTTTGTAAGTGCCTGCTTTACGAAGAGCCAGGGACTCACCGCAGCAAAGAATAGGATTAAGACCTGCTGCAAAAGCTTTCTTTACTTTTGCATTGATCAGGATATCATCCTCACCGAAGATATCTCTTCTTTCGGAGTGACCCATGATCACATATTTAACGCCTGCATCTACAAGCATAGGTGCAGAGATTTCACCTGTGAAAGCACCCTTATCTTCGATGTAGAAGTTCTCAGCACCTACGTTTACGTTGGTACCTTTTACAGCTTCTACTACAGGTACGATGTCAATTGCAGGTACGCAGTATACTACGTCTACAGCATCGTTTACTACTAAATCTTTCAGCTCAGCAACAAGCTTTACAGCTTCAGATGGAGTCATGTTCATCTTCCAGTTGCCGGCAATAATTCTTCTTCTAGCCATGGCTAATCTCCTTTTTATTTGTCGTCTGCGCTTACTACACCAGGAAGCTCTTTACCTTCCAGGAATTCAAGAGATGCACCACCACCTGTGGAGATGTGGCTCATCTTGTCTGCGAAGCCAAGCTGGTTAACAGCTGCTGCGCTATCACCACCACCGATGATTGTAGTAGCGTCTGTTTCAGCCAAAGCTTTTGCTACAGCCTTTGTACCTTCAGCAAGTACAGGGTTTTCAAATACACCCATAGGTCCGTTCCAAACTACAGTCTTAGCGGATTTAACAGCATCGCCGAAGAGTTTTCTGGTTTCAACACCGATATCAAGACCTTCTTTGTCTGCAGGAATTGCATTGGAAGGAACGATAGCGGTCTCGATGTTAGGATTGTCGATAGGATCAGGGAAGCCTGTAGATACAACTGTATCGACAGGAAGCAGAAGCTTCTTGCCATTCTTCTCAGCTTTCTCCATCATTTCTTTACAGTAGTCAATCTTCTCATTATCTACTAAAGAAAGACCTACTTCATAACCTTTTGCTTTTAAGAAGGTGTAAGCCATACCACCACCGATGATAAGGGTATCGCACTTTTCAAGCAGGTTGTTGATAACGTTTAATTTGTCAGCTACTTTAGCACCACCAAGAATAGCTACAAAAGGACGAACCGGATTCTCTACAGCATTGCCAAGGAATTCGATTTCTTTCTGCATTAAGTAACCAACTACGCAGGAACCGCCTTTTTTGCGAACTTCTTCAGTTACACCTGCTACAGAAGCATGTGCTCTATGAGAAGAACCGAAAGCGTCGCATACATAGTCATCGCAAAGATCAGCTAATTCTTTGGAGAAAGCTTCGCCGTTCTTTGTCTCTTCAGCGCCACGGAATCTGGTGTTCTGAAGAAGTACTACGTCACCTTCCTTCATAGCTGCTACTGCTGCTGTTGCAGCTTCGCCTGTTACATTGTAATCAGCTACGAATTTTACTTCTTTGCCTAATTTTTCAGACAGTCTCTTTGCTACAGGAGCAAGAGATTCGCCTTCGTTAGGGCCATTTTTTACTTTACCAAGGTGAGAGCAAAGAATTACTTTACCACCATCTTTGATTAATTTCTGAATTGTTGGAAGTGCTGCTACGATACGAGTTTCATCAGTAATCTCGCCGTTTTTCAAAGGTACGTTGAAATCGCAACGAACAAGTACGCGTCTTCCCTTTGCGTTAATGTCATCTACAGATTTTTTGTTTAAACCCATGACTATTCTCCTTTTTTGTGTTTTGTTTTTGGCACTATGCCGAAACATAAGTGTTTGAAAAAAGGTCCGGCCCTTATGGGACCGGACCTTTGTATACGTCACAAGAATTATGCTAATTCAGCGAAGTATTTGATTGTTCTAACCATCTGGCTTGTGTAGGAGTTCTCGTTATCATACCAAGAAACTACCTGAACCTGAGTGTTGCCATCTTCCATAGGAATAACCATGGTCTGAGTAGCATCGAACAGGGAACCGTATGTCATACCGATAACATCGGAAGATACGATTTCATCTGTGTTGTAGCCATAAGACTCTGTTACGGAAGCTTTCATCTTTTCGTTGATCTGCTCTTTTGTAACGTTACCTTTTACTACTGCTACAAGGATAGTTGTAGAACCTGTAGGGGTAGGTACACGCTGAGCGGAACCGATGAGCTTGCCATTTAATTCAGGAATAACAAGACCGATTGCTTTTGCAGCACCAGTGGAGTTAGGAACGATGTTGCAAGCGCCTGCACGGCTTCTTCTCTTATCGCCTTTTCTCTGAGGTCCGTCAAGGATCATCTGATCACCTGTGTAAGCGTGTACAGTTGTCATGATACCAGACTGGATAGGTGCTAATTCGTTCAGTGCTTTAGCCATAGGTGCTAAGCAGTTTGTAGTACAAGAAGCTGCAGAAATAACAGTATCACTTGCTTTTAATGTTTTGTGGTTTACGTTGTAAACGATTGTAGGAAGGTCGTTACCTGCAGGTGCAGAGATAACTACTTTACGAGCGCCAGCTGTGATGTGTGCGCTTGCTTTTTCTTTGGATGTATAGAAACCTGTACATTCAAGAACAACGTCTACTTTTAATTCTCCCCAAGGAAGTTTGGAAGCGTCTGCTTCTTTGTAAATTGTGATTTTTTTGCCGTTAACAGTGATGGAATCCTCACCAGCTTCTACTGTGGAAGCATATTTGTATGTACCCTGAGCGGTATCATACTTTAATAAGTGAGCAAGCATTTCAGGACTTGTTAAGTCGTTGATTGCTACTACTTCGTATCCTTCTGCATCAAACATCTGTCTGAATGCAAGACGACCGATACGACCAAAACCGTTGATTGCTACTCTTACTGCCATTTCTTAGTTCCTCCTAAAAAATATTATTATTTAAGTTCTGACTTTGTAGCTAAATCGCAAAAAACTTCGCGATTGTCAAATTTTTATCAGCAGTTATATTCTATCTAATTCTAGGATAAAATTCAACCCTTATTCTGTAATTCTAATGTTTGTCAGTGCTACAATATCTCCTGTTAAACATACATAGACTTCTGGCGTTTTCTGTTTGATTACTGTAGTGGCGCTAACCTTTAAGCCGAAGTTCTCTGTTTCGATGTGGATTTTATCGTCTTCCCGGGTAATTCTGACTTCGCATTCAAAGCCCTGTCTGTGCCTTTCTTTCCACACATCCCAGCCTACAAAATCATCTCCTACCTCTACGTTTACCTCATTATCTGCCGTAGGGTCGGAATCCCAGTTTTCGCCATCCAGTCTGACTACGATAAAGTTTTTATAGCCTGGGCCATCCACCTTTTGGTCCTCAGAATAAAACAATCTGATGTATGGACAATGCCAAATCAATCTGGCAGGTGGCATGGTCTTTGCATGGAACCGAATGGTCATTTTGTCCTTTAACGGAACAGCCTGAGAGGTATCACTGCACCAGTTATTTATCTGTACATTGGGGATATCTCCCACCGGTCCATCGATATAAGATACTTCATCAGCAATACGAGAAATGTACCTGTCAGATACCTTCTTATCATCTGTATGGATGCCAACCTGGGTAATATTACAATACTCACCGGTTAAAGCTATGTAAGCAAATCGGATACTGTCCGGCAAGGCAATGGTGTAATCCACGTTTTGGTATTTGTTTCTGACTTTGATGCTGATATGGTCTTTCACGCGAACCGCATCGATATCATAGTCCAAGCCTTCCCTGTACACACTTACCATGTCTACGTTATCGTTTAGGTAGTTTACATCCTTTTGTATTTTTCTTGCCTCTTTGCACTGTACCGTGCCGTTCAGGGAAATCACACCAAATTCCATATAGTTCATTTCCTGCTCTTTGCCGTCTTTGTAATGAACACGTTCATCCAAAGAATCGAACAGAATCAAACTTGGCACGGTGTTTCTGGAAGTATGCTCGTTATCACTTCTACTATGAATATGGATTCTGGTAATACAATCCGAAAGATGGATACCTTCCGAATACTCGCTACCATATTCATTGCAATACAAAGAATCTCGGCCGGACAATTCCTTCAAAGACTCTCTCTGCTTCATCTCATAGTTCACATCTTCGTCTATGAGATGAATCATAATCTTTGCAAATTTAGGATCAAACTGTGTGCCTGAGCCCTTCAAAATCTCTTCTCTTACCTTTTGTTGCGGAAGCATGCTTCTATAGCTTCGATTGGAGCTCATAGCATCATAAGCATCAGCTACTGCAATGATTCTGGCAATCTCCGGTGTATCCTCGCCTTTTAAATGCTCCGGATATCCCTTTCCATCATATCGTTCGTGATGATACTTCGCCGCGATACTTAAATACGGGAATTTGGTGATACTGGAAAGAATGTCGCTGCCGATTTGGGAATGGGTTTTCATTTCCTCGTATTCCTCATCCGTCAGTTTGCCCATCTTTCCGATGATGCTATCCCGGATACCAAGCTTACCTACATCATGAAGCAGTGCAGCGTAGTAGATTTCATAGCATCGTGCTGAATCTTTGCCTGCTGCTTCTGCTATTTTTCTGGCATACTCTGCCACACGTAAAGAATGACCTTTGGCGTATCTATCCTTTGCATCGATGGCCGTAGCCAAAGTCTCTGCTGTCTGTTCGAAAAGTGTCTGGGAAATTCTCTGTCCGGCCTTTGCATAAGAGATTTCCATTTCCGTAGCTTTTCTGGCTTTGAGGTTCATATCATCCAGTACCAGGAAATACAAAAGGACAGCCATTCCCACCATGGAAATATTAATCAGTGACAAGCCATAACAGAAAATCTGAATGATGGAAGCGATAAACGGAACTAAAGTAAACAGCAGGATACCCATATAAACATATCTGGATAGTCTGTTCCGATACTGTATGATTACAGACAAAAGGATTACCATCATACCTACCGGAAAGACATAACACAAAACAAATAAGGGTCCCCTGTGATAGAAATTTTGGGCATCAAATGTGTAATACCAACCTGTAAACTGTGACACAATCAAAAGCCAGCAGGCCATCATACTCATACCCCAGCAGGCGTTTAGACGTCTTGGTGCTTGCTTCAAGCCGCCCTCCTTCGTGTATAAGTCACGTAAATAAGCTTCAAACAAAGTGATTAATATAATTGTCAGAAAAAAAGTGGCAAAGTTTGCGATACGCACGACATAATAACCGGCTGTGGATACATCTCCACGGTACAGATAAGCCAACCGGTCAAAAAACAAGAGCAAGGCAGCGCCAAGCTCGATAGACACCAGAATATGTTTTCTTTTTTTGGGAATCACCTTGGTAAAAGATGCCAGAACTGCCATGCCAAGATTAACTCCCATTAGAATCAGCATCAGATTGAGCTGGTGCGCCTTTAGGAATTCCATCATATAAGTTTACCCCTTCTACAGCATCTAACCACGATACGGTTTTATTTTAGTACAAGCTGCAGCCATATTCTATAAAAATTATGTAAAGATTTCCCATTTATTTGAAATAGTGTAAACTAACACGTAGATACCTTTTTAGCAATAGAATGATTAGGCCCAAGGAGGAAAATATGCCGATTCTTACAGATTCTCATATGCATACCCATTTTTCCACAGACTCGGAAGCCCCCATGGAAGAGATGATTGCATCTGCCATCCAAAAAGGACTTACAAATATTTGTTTTACGGATCATCAGGACTTCGACTATCCGGATATGCCGGATTTACCGGAAGGCGCTTTCATGCTGGATGTAGATGCCTACCGGAAAGAGTGGACGAGCTTAAAGGATAAATACGAAGACAGAATCCATCTTCGCTTCGGAGTAGAATGTGGCATGCAACCCTGTTGCTCTCAAAAGAATATCGAGTTGGTAAATGCTTATGACTTCGACTTCGTCATAGCCTCCCAGCACCTGTGCGGTGGTATGGACGCTTACTATCCGGAATTCCATCAATTGTATCCGGATACCGCAGCCAAATTCCACCAGTACTTAGAAGAAACCTACGAGAATATCCAGGCCTTCCCAAACTTTGACAGTCTCGGTCATTTGGACTACATGATTCGCTACTGCACTTCCATCGGTCAAACCTATGACATGAAGCAGGAGGAAGAGATCATCCGTGCAATACTTGAGTATTTAATAAAGAAGGATAAAGCCCTAGAAGTCAATTCAGCTTCCTATAGAAAAGGTATGAAGGAGCCGAATCCCCGTCGAGAAGTACTGTCCATCTACAAAGAAATGGGCGGCAAGCTTCTTACCATCGGTAGCGATGCCCATAATCCAACTGACATCGCCGCAGACTTCCAGCATCTCTTTGCTTTATTAGAATCACTAGACTATAACGAATACGTGATTTACGAAAAACATATACCATCATTTATGGCTATTTAAGAAAGACCTGTAAGACGGAAACAAATACCTTCATGATATAACTACAATAAAAAAAGAAACGAGCAGCCCGCTTGAGCAATAATGCTGTACGGTGAAAACCCATTTCTTTTTCTATCCTTTATTCTTTATTACTTAAAAATGCCTTTATCTCGTCCAGTCTTTCTAACGCGACTTCTCTTCCCATGTCATAAACACGTTGCAATTCTTCCGGATCTTTTTCCGTACGGGAAATACCCAGTGGCACGGAAGGTCTGATGACCAGCGCTTCCCCACTAGCCTCTAACGCATCTATTGCTTCCATCTCTTTATTGTACATGACATGGCGATTTACCACTGCCTCATAGGCTTTCGGATACTTTCGCAAAGATGCCTTGAAAAGAGGAAGCATGGAAGCTTTCTTTTTTCGATAGCCTGCTGCCTGGGTCAGGATAATCACCTGTCTGTCATACCCCATGGATTTTAAGAATGCAAAAGGTACAGAATCTGCGATGCCACCATCTAGCAACTTCATGCCATCCACTTCCACGATGCGGGACACCATAGGCATAGAGGCCGAAGCCTGAAACCACTTCATGTCGTTTTCTTCCCCATCCTGGCAAAGATGATACACCGGCTTACCGGTCTCCACATCTGTGGCGCCCACGTAAAACTTCATGGGATTCTCCCGATATGCCTTTCGATCAAAGACATCCAACTCATCCGGAATCTGATGATAGCAAAAGTCCACATTGTACATATCTCCAGTCTTGATGAGAGACTTCAAGCTACAGTAACGCTCATCATTGCAGAAGCGTTTGTTATATCGCAGGGTACGTCCGATTTGGCGAGACTTAAAATTACAGCCAAATACAGCACCGGCAGAGATACCTGCCGCACCCTCAAAGGTAATCCCGTTTTCCAAAAACACATCCAGCACGCCGCAGGTAAAAATCCCGCGCATCGCACCGCCTTCTAAAACTAGTCCTGTCTTCATCCTGTCACTCCTCAGACTCAAAAAGTCCCACCCCATGACGAGGTGGGAACTGTCATACTAGACCAAAGCTTTGTATCGCTCAAAGTCTTTCATCAATTCATCGTAAATCGGCATCAAATTCTCTGCATTTCCGTTACGGAGCGGCTCTACAATTCGAACAATGATGTCATACATGGAAGTCAATCCCATATTGGAAATCACACCCTTTAACGTGTGGGCACACTGAAATGCTGTCTCAGCATCTTTGGCTTCCAGTGCTTCTTTCAGCTTTCCAAACGCAGGATCTACAAGCACGTCACCATAGCACTCTTCATAGAACTCTTCATCATTCAAAAAACGATTCAGGGCACCTTCCATATCGCAACCCATCAGTTCTAGTTGTTCTGTCAGTTTGCTCATAAATTTCTCCTTTTACCACATGATACCTTTATTATAGCACTAACTACTCTAGCCCTGCCAAGCTTTTGTGTTTCTTTTTGGCTATGTACATCCGCTCATCTGCTTCTTTCAGCATGGTGGTGAAGTCCTTGTCTCCCTGATGACATACCGAAGTACCGATACTGCAGGAGCACACAAAGCCCTTTCCGTCTTCCCAATTTTTAAAGCTCAGGAATTCGGCCAGTTCTTTTTCCTTCTCCACTGCCCTGTCATCATTGCGGATATCCTTCATAAATACCACAAATTCATCGCCGCCGAAACGTCCCACTACATCAGAACGTCTAAACTGACTTTCCAGTTTGCGAGCGATTTCCTTGATGACCTTATCTCCTGCCAGATGTCCGTAGGTATCATTGATTTTCTTAAAGTGGTTCACATCGATCATATACAAAGCGTGAGAACCATCTTTGCCATCTCCCCGCAGGTAGTCTTCAATTTGCTCTACTGTAGCGGCATGGTTCAACAGGCCCGTCATGCCATCCTGGCTTGCCCTGTTTTCCAGCATCTTCTTTTCTTTGAAGCGGCGATCCACGTCCCTGATATAACAAAAGGCATAAATTTCACCGCGTTTATTCTTCATGAAATACACTTCTAAGGCAAGATACTGGATTCGACCTGTAGCACCCCATATTTTTCTAAAAGATAACTCATAGTTCTCCTTCGGATGCTTGTAATAATAGCGGAGAAGCATCTCCGTGGTGATGGTACTCATCTGCTTTTTCTTGGATGGATCTGTGCAGAACAGCTCTGCAATCTGCTCAAACACATTTTCCGAAGTGATATTCTCTAGCTGTCTATCCATCTCCGGCACAGAAGTCTGTACGCTTTCCATAATCTCTCTATTGAGATTAAGCACGCATAAGAAATAGGTATCCGGTGTCATGCTGCGCATTTGACGTATGGTCACCATATCATCTTTGGCCACCTTTGGACCATTCTTGGTCTCCAAAAGCACACCTACACATCGCTCCGGCTCTCCATTTGCATCATACTGGGTGCTATAGCAGAAATGCACATAGTAATACTGCGGCGAAGTTACAGCACGTTTCATACGAATGCTGGCCTCTACATAAGGTTCCCCGCGGTCCAGTCTGGAAAATACATCCAAAAACTCCTCCACATCATCCGGATGCACCACCTTCAAATCAATCAAAGACTGAGGTACATTAGAGATTCGTTCGCCAAAGTTATAGAGCATACGAAGCTCCTTGAACTGATGAATCTCGTGGGTCTTTGGATGATAAATCCAACTCAGAACCCCAGCCATTTTCAGTGCAATTAATCCCGGCCCCTCTGTATGACATTCTTCGTCGAAAGTCACATCCTCTTTGTTCATATGTACAAAGTTCTCTACTTTTACCAAAAAGTAAACACGCTGCGCCACTCTGGTAATGGGTGAAACTTTCAATTCTGCCCAGAACGTCTCTCTCTCCAGGTCTTCTCCCGGCTGTAAGCGCAAAGAGAATGTCACGTCTTTTCCTGTCTGCCATGCTTTCGTAAATTCTATATCCATCATGGCCTGGTCATCTGCTGATACATCCCAGTTTAACTTGCACTTACCTTTCTCATCCGGAGCACCGTCTCCGAACTGTTCCTGATAGGCGTGATTGGTACGTACCACCTCATAACCGCTAGGGGTATTCATCACCACAAGAATAGGAGACTCTACATGATCGAAGAATCTCTGCAATGCGTTTTCAGAGCTCCAGATACCGGTCAGGCTGGTGACGTAACTACTTTCTACAGGCAAAGTGACAGGTGGATAGCCTGCCTCCACAATGGCATCATACTCTGTTTCCGGCATAGGTCTTGCAAAGAAGAAGCCTTGTACGTAATCACAGTTCACATCCTGCAAGAAGCGTACCTGATCCTCGTTTTCCACGCCTTCCATGACTACAGCCAGCTTCAGCTGCTCCGCCATACGAATGATAGAAGTAAGAATCTTACCGCCACGCTCTCTCGCCGGATTCTTTGGCAAAAGGGACATATCGATTTTCAGATAATCCACCGGCAGGTCTCGCAGCATGCCAAGGCTGGCAGAACCTTTTCCGAAATCATCCATGTAAATCGCAAATCCGGCTTCGTGAAGTTCATGCATCACATCCAGAATCATATCCCTGTTTTCCAGAAATGCGCTCTCTGTGAATTCCAACTCGATATGTTTGCTGGTAAGCCCATAGGAGCGAATCAAATCGATGGTCTTTCTGGCAAAATTCGGATTATACAAGTTCAGCAAGGATACATTCACAGATATAGGAATGGCCTGATAGCCTTTATCCAAAATCTGTTTTTGGTGAATACATACCTGTTCAAGCACATAGTCATCCAAGGTATTGATGCTGACATTCTTTTCGAAAATCGGAATGAACTCTCCCGGCATCACCATGGTACCGTCTTCCATCTGCCAACGTACCAAAGCTTCTGCACCGTGAGGTTTTCCTGTGGTCAAGCTATATTTGGGCTGATAGTATACCTTGAATTCCTTGTTCTTTAGGGCCTTTTCCATGCTATTGACCAAGAATTGCTCTCTTACGATACTATCTCCCATGGAGCTGTCATAGTAGCCCACATATTCTCTGTATTTTCCCTTACACTGTCTGGCCGCCAGGCGCACACGGTCTTCCATCATATCGATAGGGAGGGACTCATCCTCGATGATGTACACACCGATAGAAGGCTTTAAGCGATAGCTACTGTTAAAGCTGGATAGTCTGGTGGTCATTTGAGACACAAAACGCTCTACCACCCCATCTGTATAAGGTCCAAATACCAAGAAGGTATCTGCGCTGTATCTGGCAAAAATACCCTGTGGCACATTCAGCATCAAGTCACCCAGTTCTTTTCCCAGGTAACGCAAAAGGCGGTTTCCTTCCTCGATTCCGTAGAAACTGTTGTATCCCTTAAAGTTATCGATATCCACCATCATAATGAGGTACTGCTGGTCCAGTTTCAAATCCAGGATTTGGCGCACTTCCTGATTAAAGCGCTCCCTGGTATACAGTCCTGTAAGCTGATCGTAATCATTATGACGAAGAAGACTTCTATGCATGGCATTGTCCACACGATGTCTCACCACCGTAGGCTCAAAAGGACTGGACAAAAAGTCCCAAGCCCCCATTTCCAGACATTTCTTCTCTACCCGGTACTGCTCTTCCGAAGTGGCAACCAAAATCGGAATGTCTGTGAAAATCCTATCCTGATGGCAGTGCTCCAGAAAATCCAGACCGCTAAATCCCGGCATGTGTAAATCCACGATGATACCACCCAGTTGCTGCATCTCTGCATGCATTTTTTCAATGGCAACTCTTGCATCGCTTTCGCACCTTACCGGATAATACGGTTCTAATATTCTCTTCAAGATTTTTTGGTTAATGGTGGAATCATCAATAACCCAAATTGTGTCATGACTGATTTCTGGCATGGTATTCCCCTATAGTTCTTCCCCTATTTATAAATTCGCCTCAAATTGCTCTACCGGAATAGGCTTTGAAAAATAGTATCCCTGCAGAGTGTCGGAGCCTAACAGTTTTGCTTCTTCAAACTGCTTTTCTGTCTCGATTCCTTCGATTGCCACTTTCATACCCAGTTTTTTTGACAATTCTATAAAAGATAACATCATCTGTCTGCTTCTGGAATTGTCCATGGCATCTCTGAAATATCTTAAGTTGAATTTGAGTGTGTCTGCTTTCGTGTCTATCAGTACACCAACTGCAGACATATTCTTTGTAAAATCGTCTATCTCAACGGTAAATCCCGCAGACTTTAGACGATTGATATAAGCCATCTGTCTACTTAAATCCGTAGCCAAAGCATTTACCGTCACCTCAATGCGAAGTCTCTCCTTGGGCACCTGATGCTTCTCCAAAAGTTCCGTCAGCGCCTGTTCCACATCGATATAGTAGAAATCTCTTGGTGACACATTGATGGACAAAAACAAATGGCCAAATCTGCTACCGTCCCACTTATGCAAAAGCTTCACGCTTTGCTCCCATACATAGTAATCCATGTGGGTGATAAAATCTGTCTTCTCCAGGATTCCCAAAAACTCCGCCGGTTCCTTTACGGTACCATCCGGGAGCACCCAGCGCACCAGCACTTCTGCCCCCTCTATTCTGGCATTGTTATTCACCCTGGCCTGTAAATAAATCCGGAAACGTTCTTCTTCCAGGTTCTGCTTAAATTCATCTAAAATCTGTTCTTCCAACTGCAGCTTTTCCTGCATGGAATCCGTAAAATACGTGATAAAGTGATCGTCTTCTTTGTGTATATTATGGATAGCCAAAGTAGCTCGATCGATCATGTGCTGTACCGGCATATGTATATCGGACACCACATAGACCCCCATATGCATATAAAGCTGATAAGAGGAACTGATGGGAATAGCCCTAATCTGTCGAGCAGCGCCTTCCAGTACTTCTTCGCTGAAACGCTCTGCCGGCATACATACCACAAAATGATCGTCGCGAATTCTGCCGTATATGGTACCTTCTCCGCACTGTTCCCTTAAAAGGTCTGCAATTTTTTGAATCACTTCTGCCCCTTTGGCTCTGCCAAAAAGATCTGTCAAAATACGGTAGTTCCACAGATTTGCAGCTACTAGAACCAAAGGTCTGTCCGGATTTTCATCCAGGGCTTCCCTGATTCTGCGGCATACACCCTCCTGATTCAAAAGGCCGGTCAAGGTATCATGATAGAGAAAATACTCTGCTTCCTCTCCGGCTGCTTCCTGATTCAGTAAGGAGCTGTAATATAAAAGCGCTGAATACTGCTCTCCGTTTTCGATGCTAAGTCGCACCGGAATGGATTCGAAATGATCCATATCAAATGCTTCCATGTTACGCAAATAAGACCCCGTAGGTAGGATTTCTCCGTCATTTCCCAGTTGTAAGATCTCTTCCCTATCCGGGTCTATCAGATAAACTTGCGAAAAAGCGTGTTGCAAGATCCGCAGTATTCTATCTAATTCGTCGCGACTATACTGCTCCAGTTTCATAGAATCATTTTATCATTTTCTTTAATTTTTGACTACTATTGCGAATTTTACGTGCTATTTTCTGACACTAGCAGTATAATATGGGTAAAGAGTTAGACTATATACAAGGGAGGCTGATTATGTTTATCAAAATGCAGTGTTTAGACACCTACGACTTCGTATTACCAGAGATATGTTCTTTTCACGGCTTTCGCTATGATAAGGTAAACCGATCCGCTATCATCTCTACAGAGCATACCCATCATGATTACATCATTCCCTTGGATGAAGAAGACTATCGCAAACTAGAGCAGGCCATCTGGGAAAAGATCAGCCAGGGCCAGCAAATGATTGAACTGGTAGGCGGAGATGTGCTCCGCGTCAGAAGAGGCGAGATCAGACGCGCCGCTCCACTTAAGAATCTTACCGTTTTTTAATTTTTATATCTCCTCATAGCAAAAGCACCGAACAGGCAATGCCTATCGGTGCTTTTGTCTTTGTCTTATGGAATCCATCTGGCGATTTCTTCTGCCACCAGATCGATTTGTTCTTCGTTAGTGATTGTAGGATTTCCATCCCCTTCCTGAATGCCATAGCATCCAAAATAAGAATGACAACCGCCTTCAATCAAGAAGGTTTCTGTTTCATCCGGAAGATTACTCATACACTCCGCATACTTTCCACGATTCATAACCTTATCCTCGGTACCATAGATGCTAAGTACCCTTAGTCCGGATTCGCTTAAATCTGCCAATGTATAGCTGGCGCAGAAAATCATGCCGGCATACTCGTCTGCGTGTTCTCCAATGTATTTGCTGGCAGCCACCCCTCCAAGGGAATGTCCTGCCAAATACCACTCTTTGATCTGCGGTACTTTCTCCGGTATGGCAGATGCTGCAGACTCACTAAGGATGGCCAGATTTTCCGGCATTCTTGGAAGCACACATACAAAACCTTCCTCAGCCAGGCGATACATCAGCCCTCTGTATGCAGAATACTCTACCCTTCCACCGGGATAGAATATAATACCACACTTCACCTTCCCGCTTGCGGGATAAAACAGATAGGTATCTTTATCAATTCTTGTTTCAATCGCATCGCCTGATTGCTCTATGGCAGCGATTGTCTTTTCATCTGCATGATAATAATGCAGCGCATAGAATTTAAATACACATGCAAAAACAGCCAGCACCCCCAGGATTCCTACCGCAATATGAAGAGGAATCACCCATGGCTTTCTCTGTCTTTGATTCTTACTCATTTTTTTCTCTTTCTAATTTATTTCCACACAAACCAAGTAAAGAGGTAGCCAACTAATACGGCTGTCAGTGTGAAAGGTACACCGATACGCATAAAGTCTCTAAAGCGAACCTCATAGCCTTCTTTACGAAGCATACCGACACCTGCGATATTGGCAGATGCACCGATTGGAGTGATATTACCACCCAAAGTAGCACCGATCAAAAGACCGAAGTATAACAGGTTCGGATCACCACCCATAACGGATGCTACACCGCCAAGTACCGGCAGCATGGTAGCTACGTACGGAATATTATCAATAAATGCAGAAATCAGTACAGATCCCCATACAATAATGGTGTACAGCAGGAAGATATTACCTGTACCTACGCTGGCAATTGCCTTTGCTAAATCATCAATCAAGCCGATTTCTGTGATACCACCGATGACCATGAAAAGTCCAAGCAGTAAAGCCATGGTCTGGTAATCGATGTTCTTCAGGCAGCTTACCATTTCGTCTTTATCTTTGTGTTTGATGTATTCCCATACAATATTAATAATACCACATACCACGCAGATCACACCGTTGGTGATTTCCGGCTTATTTGGAATAAAGGATGCGATGATCAGGAATACGATATGTGCCAGCATCATGATGGTAGGTACATAATCTGTAACTTCTGTCAGCTGATTACTGTCTACCTTCTGGGTATCCTTGCGGAATAAGATCAGCATGATAAGCACAGTTGCCAAAGCACCCAGCTCTACTGCAAAGAAGATACCCGGTCTTCCATTCATCCAGAAGAAATCATTGAAATCCATGTGTGCTGCAGCTGCCAGCATAATGGAAGTGGTATCACCTACCAAAGTAGCTGCACCCTGCAGGTTAGAGGATACGGCGATACTGATAATCATCGGTACCGGATTGATTTTCAGCTTCTTACATACTGCAAGACCAACAGGTGCCACCATCAGAACTGTAGCCACGTTATCGATAAACGCAGAAATCAGTCCGGAGAATAAGGACATGGCGATGGTAACCCACATGACATTTTTAGAAATCTTCAAAAGCCAGTCTGCTACTCTCGCAGGCATCTTGGAGGCGATGAAGTAGTCCACAAGCATCATGGTACCCCAAAGCATCAAAAGGACATTCCAGTCTATGACACCCCAGACCTGACCAAAAGGAAGGATGCCACCGATGATGTATACAAGTGCTGTGCCCAAAGCCACCAGATAACGATGCTTGGGAAGCAGAATCATCAAGACATACATCAATATAAAGATAATAATTGCTGCAATTTTCATAAGTACGCTCTCTCTTTCTTTAGTTTGCCTTTTCTTCTTTTACCAAAAGTGCGATGGTCTCTACCCCTGTGGTCCAAGGGAACTGATCCACGCAAATTGCTTTTTCCATATAGTATCCATGATCTAAGAAGGCTTCTAAGTCTCTTGCCAGGCTGGTAGGCTTGCAGGATATATAGAGAAGTCTTGGCAGGTCATAGGATAAGATCTTCTGCAGTGCCTTTGGATGTACCCCATCTCTAGGCGGATCTAATATGATAAAGTCCGGCTTCTCCTCAATATCATCGATGACCTTCAGTACGTCTCCTGCGATGAATTCGCAGTTGGATAAGCCATTCTTTTTCGCATTCTCTTTTGCTGCTTCTACTGCCTCTTCCACGATTTCCACACCGATGACTTTGCCTGCTACAGGAGCCATCAGCTGCGCGATGGTGCCGGTGCCGCTGTATAAATCATAGATGACGGGATTCTCCACATCGATAGAACCGATGAACTCTCTGGCTGTATCATAAAGCACTTCCGCACTGTGAGAGTTAGTCTGGAAGAAGGAGAACTCTGTCACCTGGAAAGTCAGTCCCAGCAGCTTCTCTTCAAAGAAATCTCTGCCATATAAAACTCTGGTCTCATCACTTTGAATGGTGTCTGCCAAAGTGTCATTTAAGGTATGTAGGATACCGGCGATGGTGCCCTCTAATGGCAATGCCTTCAGCCCCTCTACATACTCTGTCAAGTCAAGGTCCATCTGGGTAGTAGTCACCAGAGCAATCAGGATTTCTCCCGTAGCCATAGCCTTACGCACCATCAGATGTCTTAGGTAGCCTTCCTTGGACATCTTATGATAGAAAGGAATGCCTGCCTTTAAGAAGTACTCTCTGGTATAGGTTACAATGGCACGATAGTCTGCATCCATAATCTGACACTGTGGTACATTCACGATATCATAGAAGCTTCCCTTCTTATGCATGCCCAGAGAAAGCTCTCCGCCTTTTACTTCATCTCCGAAGGTCAGCTCCATCTTATTACGATAGCCGTATCTTGCCGGGCTTTCCTTGATGCCTTCTAATGTCCAAGGCTTCGTCTGTCTCGCCAGTGGCTTTTCTAAAAGGCGCTGTACCTGCTGTCTTTTCAGTTCAATACTTTTCTCATAGGGAAGAGATAGATACGCGCATCCGCCACACGTACCAAAGTGTGGACATGGACTTTCTATCTCATCAGGAGACTTCTCTATCACTTCTAATAAATCCGCTTCCCATTTTCCGGATCTTTTCTTCTTTAATCTGGCCTGCACTTTCTGTCCCGGCAAGCCATTTTTCACCATCACTTCAGCATCATCCACAACCATTCTTCCCTTATTAGGAAAGTCCACCTGCGTGATGATACCCTCTACGATTTCGCCTTTTTTCATCTACTACTCCAGCTTAGCACCAGGAAATACGGGTGCCATAAGCAAAAAAATGAGGATACCTAACGTATCCTCATTATTTCTCATTTTTGGTTTACCACGAAAGTTCCGTGGACAATTAGTCAATTGAAACTTTAACATGTCTCTAGCCAAAAATCAAGTATATCCCCTTTTAGCATGTTACCGCTCCTGCAGTTTTTTAGGTTCTTTTTCTACGTTTGCAGGGGTTTTCTTAATCACTTTGCCGTCTTCGGAAGAAAACAGCTCTTCGCACTGCTGATTTACTCTAGCCATGAAATCAGTTGCTGCACCAAAACCAGTATTCATACTAACTCATATTTCCTTTCTTAAAAAACTCAACGTTTGATAGTGTACAATGGAAATATGGCCAAAATGTGAACGAGTTCTAAAAACTCTATAAAGAAAAGAGGATGCCTTAGGCATCCTCTGAATTATTATCTTCTTCCTTGCGTAAATCAATGTACACGGAATGATAATCGGACTCATCAAACTCGTCTTCGTAGCCTTCTTCGTCTTCCAATTCTTCATCGAAAGCACTCAGCTCACACTCCTGGCGTTTTTTGAAAATCAGATAGATAACTCCACCAAGAAGTACCAACAATAGTACAGCACAAAGAATAAAAATAAGAGTTTTGTTATCTTCCTCTTCTTTTTTGTTTTTCTCGATTAAATCTTTAATGTAATCCATACTGTCTTCCTCCTACATTGGAATCACTATGTACATTATACATCCATTTATGTGGCTTTACTAGAAGTTTATAAAGATTTCAGGCTTGAATTATCCGCCATCAAATCTTTTTTAATTTTGCAAAGGCTGCATACATGGTACGCTGTCCTGCGCCGTCGAACTCTACTGTGACTTTGGTGTCCTTCGGGCCCTTTTCCATAGCCAGTACTTTGCCTTCACCAAACTTGATATGAGATACGCGGTCTCCTACTGTGTAGTCGATGGTAACAGGAGCTGAAGGAGCACCTTTGGATAGTCCACCGATACCACCAAGTCCCGGCTTACTTGGAGACTTGATACCAACAGGTCTCATATCAGGGATAGCTCGTCCCGGTGTGGAACCAAATGCAGATCTAGTCTGCTGGACCTTACTGTAGTCCACGCTTTGATAATTTACAGTACGCAGGTTACTGCTGCTCTGGCTGCTTCCAAATCCGGAACGTTCGCCGCCAAAACTACTGCTTCCGCCACCAAATCCTCGGTTACTTGGCTCGCTGGCGAATCCGAAATCGTCGTCATCATAGTCGCTACGGCGTCTCGTCTTTGGTACGAAGCCATCTAATAAAGGATTCGGAATCTCATGTACGAAACGGCTTACCGCATTCTGCTGTGTCTCACCGTGAATCATACGGAATTTGGCTGCTGTCAAAGTCAAATCCTGCTTTGCTCTGGTGATACCTACATATGCTAAGCGTCGCTCTTCTTCTACATCCGTAGGGTCATCGCTGACAATGGTCATATAGCTAGGGAAGACACCATCTTCCATACCTGCTAAGTATACATGTGGGAACTCCAAACCTTTTGCAGCATGCAACGTCATGAGAAGCACGTGGTTGTCATCTTCTTTGATAGCATCAATATCTGCTACCAATGCCACCTCTTCCAAGAAACCGCTAAGAGTAGGGCCTTCGCTGCCCTCTTCTGTGGCTTCGCTGGCGCTTTCTTCGTAAGCTACCACTTTATTCACAAGCTCCTGCACGTTTTCGATACGGTCTTCTGCATCTTCATCGTCGGAGTCTTTCAAATACTCATAGTATCCGATATCTTCTAAGAGTTTCTCTACGAATTCCTGTAAGGTATAGTGCGGCAGGATACTTCTCTGTCTCTGAATCAGATTCACAAAAGGCTCTACCTTAGAAGCCCCTCTGCTTAAATCCGGAATATCTTTTGCCACGCATAGTGCGTCATAGAAGCTCATACCATGGGCATCTGCATAAGCCTGAATCTTGGTAACGCTGGTGGCACCGATGCCACGCTTTGGTACATTCAGGATACGCTTTACTGCCACATCATCTACACCATTGGCGATGGTCTTTAAGTAAGCAAGTACGTCTTTGATTTCACGTCTCGCATAGAAGTTGGTACCGCCTACGACTTCATAAGGAGTACCTGCTACCACGAAGCGCTCTTCTAGAAGTCGCGCCTGGGCATTGGTACGATACAGCACTGCAAAGTCACCGTACTCAAGGCCTTTTCTGCACTTTCTATCGATATCATCCACGATGAACTGTGCTTCTTCATAAGCCGTATCGAACTGATGGAAGTGAATCTTCTCTCCATCCTTCTGCTCTGTCCACAGAGCCTTTGGCTTTCTGGCTGCGTTATTGGCAATCACTGCATTGGCTGCATCCAGAATCACCTGGGTAGATCTGTAGTTCTGCTCCAGTTTGATGACCTTGGCATCAGAGTATACTTTTTCAAAGTCTAAGATGTTACGGATGTTGGCGCCACGGAATTTGTAAATGGACTGGTCATCATCACCTACCACGCAAAGGTTCTTGGAGCCCCCTGCTAAGAGACGAATCAGTTCAAACTGTGCCGTGTTGGTATCCTGGTACTCATCCACCATGATATAACGGAAGCGATTCTGGTATCCCTCTAAGACATCCGGATTCTCTTTGAAAAGCTTCACCGTATTCACAATCAAATCATCGAAATCCATGGCATTGCTACGCTTCAGCACTGCCTGGTACTCTGTATAGGCCTGGGCCACCTTCTGCAAACGTACATCACCGAAAGCATTCTTCTCAAACTCTTCCGGAGAGACCAGCTCATCCTTTGCAGAAGAGATATGATTCATGATGGTACGCTCTTTCAGCATCTTGGTATCGATCTGAAGCTTTTTGCAGACTTCCTTCATGACGGTCTTCTGATCATCCGTATCATAGATGGTGAAGTTGTCGGAGTAGCCCAGTCTATCGCCATATCTCCTTAACATACGAACGCAGCTGGAGTGGAAGGTAGACACCCAAATGCTCTCGGCACCATGACCGATGAGGGCATTGACACGTTCCTTCATTTCCCCGGCTGCTTTATTCGTAAAGGTAATCGCCATGATATTGTAAGGATTCACATCGCAGTGATCCATCAAATAGGCGATTCTGTGTATAATGACTCTGGTTTTACCGGAGCCGGCACCTGCTAAAATCAGGACCGGCCCCTCTGTGGTAAACACAGCTTCTTTTTGCTTATCATTTAAACTATCATAAATGCTCATGTACTACTAAAAACTCATTTCTATCTAAACTCGTGCTTCGCACGGGGACTGGCATTAAGCCAGTTGTTTGCCACATTTGCTGCAGAATTTATCACCTGTAGTAGGTGCACCGCAACCTGGGCAGAACTTCGGATATTCAGCAGGTACTGCGCCGCCCTGAGGAGCTGCTGCCTGTGCCTGGCCGCCGTTCATCTGATTTACCATCTGCTGGCCCATCATCATACCCATCTGCATCTGTACCATATCACTTGCTACGGAACCGCCGCCATTGCCATTAGACATAGCGTCTGCTGCTGCAAGCTGCTGGTATTTGTTTACATCGCCTACCATAGCCTGTGCTGCAGCCTTCTCCTGCATCTTACGGATTTCTTCAGGATAGTTGAAGCTTTCAATCTTGAAATCTGTTACGGAAAGACCGAATTTACGGAATTCCATATCCAGTTCATCCTGCAGACCTTTTGCGATAGCTGCTGCATCTGCCTGAAGATTGAACATATCTCTGCCTTCTTTGGAAATCCAGGAAAGAAGAAGCTGATCTAAAGAAGCAAGCAATCTATCTTTGATATCATCTACAGTATAACGATGATGTGTACCAGCGATTTTCTCAGCGAAGGTGCTGACATCTGCCATCTTTACAGTGAATACACCGAAAGCTCTTACCGGCATACCACCAGGAAGACCCGGTGCCTGTAAGTTGATGGCATTCTTGGTGCCCCATTTTACCAGCTGCTCTTTGGTATTTACAAAGACAACTTCAGCTTTTAATGGAGAATTGAACCCAAACTTAAAGCTCTTTAAAGTAGTCAGGATTGGAATAATATCAGATTCGATATCGTACTCGCCATCTTCTTCGAAGACACCTTCTACTTTTCCGTTATATACAAATACTGCGTCCTGGCCTGGACGAATGATCAACTTGGAACCTTTTTTAATCTCCTTGTTGTCCCATTTCTGCATGAGAATGCCTGCGCCGTTCTCATCCCATTCCACAACGTTTAAAAACTGGTTCGTAAATAATCCCATTTCACCCTCCTATTTGCCGAGTCATCTCTTTTGCTGCTTCATACTCGGCATTCACTTTTTCTAGTTTCTCCTCCAGATCCAATTTCTGGCGAATGAACTCTTTTGCTTCCTCTTCTGCACCGGCAGCTACTTTTTTTTCAGCATAGCCTGCCAGTTTCGAGATCTCATCTCTTAATTCATCCACCTTCACCTTCAGACGTTTTTCGTCTGCTTTGGCTCTGGCTAAGTCTTGTTCTATTTTACCATACTCCTCATTTGTATTGTTAAAATCTTCCAATTCTTTGCTTCTTTTTCCGGAAAATAAACCCATCTTTCTACCTTCTTTTCGCAAATTAATTTCTGCCCTTAAGCTTCGACTGCAGCGATAGTTCCCATCAGTGCTGACATCGCAGCAGTTGCAGGACTGGCAAGATAAATCTCCACCTTATTGGTACCCATACGGCCCAGGAAGTTACGATTATTAGTCGCCACCACTCTCTCTCCGTCGGTCAGGATACCGCAGGCTCTACCGCAGCAAAGACCGCAACCAGGCTGAGTGATGATAGCCCCGGCCTCAGCCAAATCCTTGATATAGCCTTTTTCCAGCGCGTCGATGTAGATGGATCTGGAAGCCGGTGTCACGATAAGTTTCACATACTTGGCTACATGCTTACCTCTCAGGATATCTGCTGCCACCTGCAGGTCCTCTAATCTGCCGTTGGTACAAGACCCGATGAATACCTGGTCGATACTTGTGCCCTTCACCTCAGATACAGGGTGGATATTATCCACTTTAGAAGGACATGCCATAACCGGCACGAAATCCTCCGCCTTATAGTCTATCACTTTATCATATACAGCGTCAGCATCTGCCTTTAAGTCCTTCACGCTGTCATAGTCCACCTTGGAAAAAGCTGCCGTCTTTTCATCCGGCTCAAAAAGAGCTGCTTTGGCTCCCGCCTCGATACCCATATTGGCAATGGTCATGCGGCTGGCCACGCTCATGGCTTCCACCGTATCCCCGTGGAATTCCAGTGCTGCATAAGTAGCGCCGTCAGCTCGCAAGTCTCCCAGCAATGTCAGGATGATATCCTTGGCGTACACTCCTTTTGGCAACTTGCCATTGATATTTACCCGGATGGTTTTAGGTACTCTCACCCACATCTCGCCGGTGCCCAGCACCGCTGCCATCTCTGTATAGCCTACACCTGTAGAAAAGCATCCCACAGCGCCGTAGGTGGTGGTGTGAGAATCCGTACCAAATACGATATCCCCGGGTCTGGCATAGCCCATCTCCGGCATCAACTGATGACAAATACCGTCACTTCTATGTACATGGGTCAGGCCCTGCTCCTCTACAAAGGCATCCCCCTTCTGGAAGTGGCGTACATCCTCCACTGCACTGGTAGGTACCAGGTGATCGTAGATCAGCACTACTTTATCCTGGTCCCATACTTTGGTAAATCCCATTTCGTGGAACTTGTCTGCCACGAAAGGAATAAAAATATCATGTATCATGACGCGGTCCGCTTTGACGATTTCGATGTCCCCGGCTTTCACAGAAGCCTTGTCGGTATTCCGCATGATGATTTTCTCGATTAACGTGTGTCCCATAGTCTCTCCTCGTTTTCCGTCTATCTGCACAAGTCTACGCGATGCCATTTCTCTTCTGCATAGCTTTTACCAGACCACCTGCTTCCAGAATCTCCATCAGGTTCTGTGGGATTGCCGGTACAGGATAGCTCTTCCCATTTGCTACTACCTCCCCATCTTTCACGGTGATGGTGTCACCCTCTTTGATTTCATCATAGAGGTGCTCATTTTCCAGCAGCAAAAGGCCATTATTAAAGCTGTTGCGGAAAAAGATTCGCGCATAGCTTTTGGCGATGACGCATGCCACACCCAAATGCTTGATAATCTCCGGTGCCTGCTCTCTGGAAGAACCGCAACCGAAATTCTTGCCGGCTACGATGATGTCTCCCGGTTTGATTTGCTTCGCCAAATCCTCCCGCAAAGGAGAAAAGGCGTACTGCTTCATATCATCTACGGTTGGCAGCGCCAGATACTCTGTAGGGATGATGATATCCGTATCCACATCATCCGGCAGAAGCCAAACCCGTCCTGTAAATTCTTTCATAAACAATCCTCTCTATAAGCTATTGGTAATATGTCCTGCGATAGCAGACTTAGTCACCACTGCCGCATTGGCCAAATATACCTTGGAATCCTTGTGACCTGCTCTACCTTTAAAGTTACGGGTACCGGTGGAAATCAAAGTCTCGCCCTCACCGATGACCCCCTGACAAGAGCCCCAGCATACGCTGCAGTTAGGATTCATCATCATAGCCCCTGCTTCCATAAAGATCTTTACAAGGCCCTCATCGATAGCCTGGAGATACACATCGCGACTAGCCGGTGCAATCAGGAATCTCACATGGTCAGATACCTTGCGTCCCTTCAAAATCTCAGCAGCTACGCGCAGCTCGTCGATACGGCCGTTATTACAGGAGCCAAGGAAAGCTTCCTGAATCTCTACGCCCTCTACTTCAGCTACCGGCACCGCTGTATCTACAAAGTCGGGCTTTGCTACCACCGGCTCGATCTCTCCTAAGTCATAGTGATATACCTTTTCATACACCGCATCTGCATCCGGCAAAAAGAGGTCTCCGCCCTCTCTGCCATGCTCTTTTAGGTATGCCGTCACCTTCTCATCCGGCTCTACGATACCGGTTTTGGCGCCGGCTTCTACAGCCAGATTGCAAAGGACGAAGCGGTCATTGATGCTAAGGTTATGAGCGCCCTCGCCGCCAAACTCCATGACTTTGTAGTTGGCACCATTGGCACCGATGTCATGGATGATGGTGAGAATCAAATCTCTGGGATACACCCCTTCTCTAAACTTTCCTGTCAGTTCAAAACGCAAAGTCTCCGGTACTAACACCCAGCTTTTGCCGGTCACCATGGCATATAAAAAGTCTGTACATCCGATACCTGTACCAAAAGCCCCCAGTGCGCCATAGGAACAAGTATGGGAATCCGCTCCCATGATAAACTGTCCCGGCTTTACGTATTTCTCCACCATGATTTGATGACATACGCCCTCACCCTCGTAGAAATCGATGTCATGCTCTTTGGCAAACTCACGCATCTTCTTGTGAGCTGCTGCGGTCTTTGGATTCTCCGCAGGGATGTTGTGATCAATGATAAAGACCAGTTTTTTTGGATCTGCGATTCTAGGCTTCTTCACCTGATTATGAAACATATCGATAGTCAGGTGAGTGGTGCCATCATTACTCATGAGATAATCCACATCGATGGTATGGATTTCTCCCGGTTTTACACTCTGAACGCCAGCTGCTCTGGCGATAATCTTCTCTCCTAATGTCATACTGTTTCCTCCGTACTTAGTAGAATTGCCACTACTCCTCCAAATGAGATTCAGAATTAGTCTTGATTCAAGGACGCAATCAGACCGCCCTGATTCAAAATCTGCTGCATATACTCCGGCAGCTTGGTGCAATGATAGGTCTCACCGTCTAGAACGATGGCCCCCTCTGTCAGGTCCAGTTCAGCTGTCTTCTCAGGAGACGCTGCTGCCTGGATATCCTTGCACACCAGCACCGGCAAACCGATATTGATAGCATTTCGATAAAAAATACGTGCGAAACTTTTGGCGATAACCGCCTTGACGCCCAGGGCCTTTAGTACCGCCGGGGCTTGCTCCCTAGAGGACCCGCAGCCAAAGTTCTCATCTGCCACGATGATATCACCGGGCTGTACTTTCGCTGCGAAGCTTCCATCCAAAGATTCAAAGGTATGCCCCTTCATCTCCTCGATGTTGGGCAATAATAGATACTGTGATGCGATAATCTGATCCGTATCCACATCAGAGTGAAACACAAAGATTTGGCTCATAACTGTTCTCCTCCTCGTCCAAAATTCCTCAGTGTGTAACTACATTAATTGACCGGCATCCTTAATCATGATGCAGATTTTACCTGTTTCATCCTGCACATACTCAAAGATACTTGGGTCTCTCAGATATTCCAAAGGTACCAGGATTTCGATACCACTATCTGTCACAATTTTCTGCTTTCTGGCAAGACGCTTTTCCATCTTATTGCTGACATACACTGTCTCCTTGGGAAGACGCTCCTCTACTGTCTTCTCGGTGTAACGATCCTGCGCTTCTTCATTATCTGCAAAGATAGCGTTTCTCACGATGTCATTGGAAATCTCGCCCTTTTCTGCTACCAGATTTGCAATCATCTGACGGGACTCAAGGATTTTCTCCGGAGCCTTCTCCTCATAGGTCTCCTGAATGGTCTCCTCGATAGCGGTGGTAATAGACTCCACCGTCTCCTTCTCGGATCTTTGCTGCTGCAATTTGCAAATCTTATCTGCTAAGTAATTGCACTTCTCAGAGTCTACATAGCAGTTGAAATCAGAGATTTTCACTTTATTACTTGCTAAATTGATATACAGATACTCCGTGCATTTCTTACTGGCCGCAGGAATAATCTTAGTATTCCGCTTCCAATTTACCAGACCATCCTCTGCTAACTGGCAGATAAAGCCGGCCTGATAATTCAGCTTAAAGAACATGATGTGCTCTTCTTCTCCCATAACAGCCCATATGAAAATGCCGCTGCCCTGCTGAATCTCCGGATTATTGATCATCATATGATGGATTTCATCTGCCGCAAAGGTCACGAAGCTTTCAAAAGGATTCTCCCCTTTCGCTAAAAGCTCTCCTAAAAAGTCTTCATCTGTAAACTCTGCCTTCTTCGCATTGATATCGTCATAATACTTGGTCATCAACTGGTACACAAACTTGCCCTGCTGATCATCCATACCAAGGGCCACCTCAGTGAGATTCACATAAGGCAGGTTGATATCAAACACGCAGAAAACGCATCTCTTTACTAAAATATCACTTGCTCTCACAACTACTATCCTTACTTTCTATCTTGTCCTTATCCTAGTCTAGTGTCATAGGGTTCTTACGCTGCTTCTCCAGCATAGCTTTCAAAGCATCATCCCCTTCATCGATCCAGGCATCTTCCTCTTCTACCGTGAGACCCAGGAACTCTCTTAATGTTCTATCGTCTCCTTCTAACTCGCCCCACTCTTCGATATAGTCATCGATATCTTCAAATTCTAATTTACCCATTAAGTATGCTTCTTTAAATTCTTCCATGTCATAACCCTCCATAAAGTTAAAAGATAAAAAACTCTCATCATCCACTTTACAAATGAATCATGAGAGTTCTAATTACATCTGATGCTTTACGACCTTATACTCGTCGCCGTCCTGATAGTAAGGACATCCTCTGCTATGGCCCTGCATAATGCGTCCATAATCATCCTCGTCCATATCCATATCACAGACATACGACTCATAGTCCTCGTCGTATACATAATAAGTACATGTATCACACTGGCTCATATTAGGAAATAATAAAATCCTCCAGGCTATTCATGATGGCATCTTCCTGCGTCTCATCTGCATAAAAGTGTAAGTCGATGGGTGCATTCAAATCTAGACTTAGAAGTCCCATCAATGACTTGCCATCTACGTAAAATCTACCCTGTTCCAGATCGAAATCACAATCGAAACGGGACACTGCATTGTTAAATTTTTTGATTCTGTCAATGGAATCTAGTTTTAATTTCACTGATTTCATGTCTCTCCTCCGGAATCCCTATTATAGTAACTTTCCCCTATCCATATTATAGGTCTTTCTAGCTGACATGACAATAACAAAATCTAGATTTTATGCGTGTTTCCAAGGAAGCATATCCAAAAGGGTGTACAGTTCAGCGCCTTCTGTCGGTGCTTCTCCGATATCCTGATAGTTGCCCTGTGCATCCACAAAGCCCAGTTTCTTTTGATTCAAATTCTCCGGACGACGGCGGATGGTGTAATATACGCTTTCCTCTGTCTGTGGATTATAGAACAGAAAAGCGCTGATGATATGATAAGGCTCTGTGCCTCTTGTAGGCATAGTAATCTGTACCACACGTTCTGTATCAGACATATTCATGCAAAGGAAATCAAAGTCCTTTTCCGTGTATGGATTCTTATCCTCTAGGCCTTTTACTTTGGCATACTCACTATTCAAAAGATCGATTAGCACTTTACCCTTGCGTGCCATCAAGTCGTCGATGAAGTCATTTTTCTCTGTAGAAAGCTTCGCAGGAAGCACCTTAAGTTCCACCTGGCTTCTAAGGAATGCATGCATCTGAGCAGCACTCATCTTCACTTCGCCCTGCTGTGGCACATTCTTAATCATCATCTCGATAGCCTGCTGTTTGATAATGAGATTCTGTGTAAAAGGATTCAGGACGATACCGCTGATATGCTCTTTCTGTCTATCTGCAAGCTTCGCGCATTCCATAAACGGCACCATAATCATGGCCGGATACTTCTGATCCTCCGGAATCTGCTCCTTGCTGGTGAAGACAGGCAGAAAATTCACCTCATCTTTATTACGTAATACCATAGGTCTAGGCTGCAATGCCGGATTCTTTGGATCATTCTGCGCCAGCTCTCTAAGCTTATCCGGTGTCAGTTCCGGTGGAAATGTACCCGGCTGCAGAATCAAAGCCCCGCTTAACTGCTGGAGAATCACAGCCATCTGATGTGCATCCTGACTCTCAACCAGCTTTGCAATCTCCTCTTCCAATGGTTTATTCTTTGCACTGATTTCGTCGATATTCATGTAGTCTACCCAATGTCCCCCCTTGGGACCCTCTCAAAAAAATAGAAGTCGCCGGATTCCTAGGAATCACAGCAACTTCTATTGTAATGTAGCATAGGTTTTACGTCAAATAGACAATAATCCCCCTATAATGCGATAACCTCATCCGCAATACGGTTAATTTCCAAATCATGAGAAATAATAATAACTATTTTATCCTTAATTTGAGAAACCAATTCCAAAAACAGTTTTCTGGACGATTCATCGAGATTATTATATGGTTCATCAAAAACATAAACATCCGCCGCTTTCGAAAAAGCTCTACTTATCACAATCTTCTGTTTTTCTCCACCAGATAATTCTGTATTATTCTTCCTTACTCTCAGAAGTAATCCACCACGATTCTCTGCATATTCCAGAAAACCCGCAGTACATTCTTTCATAAGCAAATCATTTTTATTATCCACTCCGTATAAAATGTTTTGTTCTAACGTCCCATTGCATAAAAACGAATCCTGAGTAGCTACTGCTATTAGCTTTCTGCGTAAATCCTCTTTATCGATTTTCTCCAAACTAACGCCGTTAAAGCAAACCTCTCCCTTTTTCAAATGTTCAATTCCAAGCAAAAGGTTTATAATTGTACTCTTTCCTGCTCCGTTTTCTCCATTAATGACGTACACTTTTCCTTTTTTCATTTGAATTCTTGGATAAACAATCACTTTATTGCCAAAGTCTACAACAGCATTAATCATTTCTATTGATTCAACACTTCTGCATTTAAATGTTCCTTGTTTTTCAGAATCCATATTTAAGAGTTCCATTATTCTTTTTTTTGCCAAAAGATATTTCTGCCTATGCTCTGCAAAAAGAAATGCCTCGTTTAGTTTTGTAATAATAAAATCAATGTATAAAATCAACGCCGTTAAATAACCAGGGCTAATGCCCATTTTTGTTATTCGGATTGATGTAGCAATAAATACTAATAGATAAAGAATTCTTCCAAACGATAACCCACTATTATTTAATAAAACATCCATATTTAAGTACTTTATCGATGCATTATAAAAACGGCTGGTAGTCTCATCGAATTCATTTTCTTTTTCTCTTTTCAATGCGTGTATTTTAGTAAACAATACATCTCTGAATTGTCCACTAAGCATTGCAAAAAATTCCGCTTGTGTTTGAAGCATATCTTCTACCAATACATACATGTATTTGCTAAAGAAACAATAGAATATAACATAGACCATGCATCCCACAGTAAGAATAAATCCCAAGTAAACAGATTTGCATATAATTACTACAAGAATTGACAAAACCCCCAATACATCGAAAACAAAATACGGGAATTTTTCACAGAAATAATCTCCAAATATAACTGCATCGTTATTGACTCTTTGTGCTAAATATGCGTTATCATATTTTCTTATAACAGAATACTCCGATTCGGCTATGTGTTGAAGCAACTTTCCCTCTATTCTAAACGCTATTTTGTTTGAAAGTTTGATATTCATCCTGCCTTTTAAAATCGTCAGTATAAACTCACTCAAAAACAAAATTAATAGCGCTCCCCAATAAGAAGCCTGAATACATTCTTTTAAAGTAAGTTTGTCAATCGTCCAACTTATGCCTAGCGGAACGACTACTTTTGTACAAAGACATGCAAAGAGAATTCCATAGTACTTCACAATTCTCATACCATATTCTTTTTTCAGATGCTGCATTAACGCTTCCATAATTGTTCCTTATTTACCCTATATCAAAGTAATTTTCTAAATCTGTCACTTTTTTTTCCAGTTCAATCGTTTTCCATTTCCGACTCTCTGGCATGACTATGTCCATAAGTACATGACATAATTCATGAATGAATACGCTTTTGAATTCTGTATCCTTCGAAATGACTATTCTATAGTCATCCAACTTGTAAACAAATCCATCTTTTAACTCGTTTCCATACATACTAAGAATGTCCCATGGGACTACAAAAACAGAAATGGCAACATCTAGATTACAGGAAATATTCTCCTGTATAAGCGTCCAGGCCTTCTGTAGTATTACGTCACTCTGCGGTAAAAGTTTTTCTTTATACTCCAACATGCCACATTCAATCAAATCAATAATGCTATCCGCTTTCCTTTCGTGGGGATTAGACTCGTCAGTAACCTCATAGCAGCCAATTTGTATCATTATGCATATGCCCCCAGTAAGTATTCTTTAATCTGATCCTCATATTCTACAAATAACCACATCAGTTCGCTAAATACTTTTCTCTGAAAACTACATACACCTATTCTTTGATTTAAACTTCCAGTTTCAGTATAGATTTCCCTAGGACAGACACCACAAAAAGCCTTACATTCACACTCCTGACAGATTTCCAAGCATCTAACATTATGTTTTCGTAATCCATTTACTCTTTCGCTAAAATCTAACGTTTCCTTCAATGATTTCAACTCATTCACATTGCCCAATGGCTTATCATGAATGTTTCTCCAACCCTGGCACGGGTACAGATTTCCATCCGAAGTTACGCTTACTTGATTCTTTCCAGCGCCACATGGAGATCTAAAACACATATGCGGTTGATTCAGAATAAGATTCCATAAAAAGAACGTAAGAGTAGCATCATTTACTTGAAGCTTGCCCTCCAGGATATCTTGACAAACTTTTATGTATTTATCTGCTAATGCCTCATAGTCTACAGTGTATTCATCTTTTCCCTCAGCTCTGCCCGCTTTTGTCACCAGATTTGTTCGTATTTCTTTAATACTATTCTCGTTAGCAAATTGCACAACCGAATCGTATTGTTCAGCTGATGAAACTACTGCTAACAAACTTGGCGTAATACCATGCTGTCTCAGTTTACTTATATTGGCTACTATAATTGCATTTGAACCAGTTCCGTTAGGAAATACTCTGTTTTTATCATGCACATCCGCTGTTCCATCTATACTAATACCAATATCTACATTGTTATCCTTTAAAAAAATGATGTTTTCATCATTGAAGAGAGTTCCATTTGTTTGAATTGAAAAAGAAAGCTTTTTCCCCTTTGTTTCTGCCATTTTATTTGCTCGCGGTATAAAATCACGAATCAACTTAAAATTAAGCAATGGTTCTCCACCGCTAAATTCCACAGTTAGAATATCAGCACAAGCAGGATAGTCAAGTGCTAATTCTAGAGCATTCATTGCTGTTTCAATTCTCATTTCAGCACCCTCAGTTGGTGCATCTACAAAACAATATTTACACGCTAAATTACAAGCCCTTGTTGTATCAAGTATCAATAACGTTAGTTGATCCGCATATGGTTGTTCTATTTCAACCTCACGATTGTCTAACAGGGTAGTTAAATCATTGGTAAGTCCTCAATAACAAGTACCTGTTAATTGTATCACATTCATGAGACGCTATTCTAAATGTATCTAGCAAGTTGCGCGACTTGTACAACTCGCGCCATCACATCCAGGAGGTATCTCATGAAGGCTAAAAACAAAATACATCAGGCTAAGAAAGCTAAATGGCTCACTCTAATCAAGGAACAGTCCGAAAGCAGTTTAACAATCAAACAGTGGTGTGATCTTAATGGTTATACTATTCACACCTTCTACTATTGGAAACGACTTCTTAAAGAAGAAGCTTTGCAAAACATTTCTGTTCCTGAAATCGTTCCTCTAGTCC